>Ga0163144_10000178_pt1 | contig 147761 bp, 99 predicted proteins | sample OliLak19BULKMAT1_FD_123175 | JGI IMG/M metagenome (GOLD analysis project Ga0163144, IMG submission 123175) | Freshwater microbial mat bacterial communities from Lake Vanda, McMurdo Dry Valleys, Antarctica - Oligotrophic Lake LV.19.BULKMAT1 | ecosystem: Environmental > Aquatic > Freshwater >...
CCCAAACTCCGTCACCTCGCTGGTGAGGCCTAAACGCGGCAGTTGGGCCACGATGCAAGGCGGCGACAGAGGGAGATTCCTGGTGGAACGACCGACGGAGCCAACGCCGCAGCGTGGCCCAAATGCCGCGTTTAGGGTCAAAACTCTCTCCCGATGATCAGCCCGAGCGTGCGCCGCGTCGCTGGCGGCAGGTCGCCGGCGTCGTAGGCGCGCACCAGCACGTCCTTGAGCGCGACCTTGCGCGCCGCCAGCCAGGCGCGCGCCGCTTGCGCCTTGGTCTCATCGCCGCCGCTGAGGTCGCGCAGCATGGCCGCCACCTCGAGCTCCTGCCGGCGCCGTTCGCCGTCACCGGTGGCGGCCAGGCTGGTCAGCTGATGCGGTTCCAGGCGCAGGCCGGCGCCCCAGGGCAGGGTCAGCTCGATGGCGGTGGCGAGCACGCCGGCGACGTAGGCGCCATCGGCGAAATGCACCTCGGTCTGGGCGGTGGCGGGATCGATGGCGGCGCTGCGCAGGTGCTCACCGCGCACGGCCAGGGCGCGACCGGCGGCAGCGATGGCCAGGGGCGCCGCCAATCGGCCGGTGAGGGTGTCGCCGTTGACCAGGGTGACGACCACGGCCTCGGCATCCACCGCCGGTGCCGGCGCGATGCGGCGCAGGCTGCGCAGGCTGCGCAGGCGCGTCAGCGGCAGACTGATGGCACCGCCGCCGGTGACGACGCCGGCCACCGCGGGACCAGCGGTGAAGGCGTGCATCCCGCCGCCGCCGGCCAAGGACAGGCGCAGCGGTCCGCCGGCGACGGCCTCCACCGCCAGCAGATGGTCGACCGGCACCGCCAGCGGGCCGAGCGCGGTGTTCCACGTGGTCGGCGCGCGCAGCTCGGTCAGGCGCAGCCGTTGGTGGTCGGTGGTGAGCAGTTCCCAGGCCGCCGGAGCCAGCCGACGCGTCGTCGTCGCGGTGCGCGGCGCGATCACCCGCAGATCGCTGAGGGCGACGTCGACCTGATCGCCGGTGGGCAGGGCCAGCGACAGATGGTCGGGCCCGACCGCGCCGGCCAGGCAGGTGCCGTCGGCGAGGTGTACCGCCCAACGCCCATCGCCGCGACGGATGATGCCGCTGAGCTCGGCGCGCGGCACGCTCAGCGATCCGAAGTCGGAAGCGACGGTGAAGGTCGGCGTCATCAGTGTTCCGCGCAGGCGGCCACCGGCGAGCAGATGCAGGCCATCGATGCCCGGTGCGCGCAGGCCGGCGAGGACGTCGCCGCCGGCGGGAAGATTCAGCACGCGCAGATCGCCCAGCCACGGGGTGCCGGCGCCCAGCGTCTCGGCGCCGAGCTGGGCGAGCACGCGCGTGGCCTCATCGGCGTTGGGACGGATGACCAGGGCGTGCAGCACCGCCACCGCCTCGCCCGGAGCGCATTCCGCCACCGCTTCCAGAGCGCCGTCGGTGGCGCTGTCGCGCAACGTAGCGCGCACGCCGGCGCCCCACCACAGGCCGATCGCCGGAACCCGGCGCGAACCGAAGGCGACCACCGCGCCGACCACCTGACGACGTTCGTCGCTGCGCCAGTCGATGGCGCGCGGGCTCCAGTTGAACTGGTACTGCCAGCGCAGCGCCACCGCCCGCCGCTGTTCGCCGGGATTGGCGACCACGTCGAGCCAACGGCACAGGCCGGTCTTGCGGGCGACATGCACCAGGCGCGCGCATTCCAATCCATCGGCGCGGCGCTGCGGCCCGAGCAGCAGCCACGGTTCGGCCTGGCCGGGAACGCGCACCAGCCGGCCGGCGTCGGCGCGGAAGGCGATGCCGTCGACGATCAGCCGACCGGCCTGCTCGAACAGCGCGTTCTGCTCATCGCCTTCCTGGGACGGCGTGCCGTCCTCGGCGAACACCCACGCGCGGTTGAAGTCGTCGCTCACCGCCGGCGCCGGCAAGGCCACCGGTTCGCCGGGCGGCCACTCGCCCTGCGCCGCCGACACGGTCAACGTCAGGCAGCACAGCAGCAACACGGATGCGGCGCGGGACATGCCGCAACCATAGATGCCGGCACGATCGGCCAAGGCCGGACCGCGCAAAGGCCACTGCGCAGGCTGCCGACCGGTCTCCCTGCGCTACCGCACATCGCCGCCGGCCGGCACACATGACAGTCGACCACCTTGCGGCCCTTTCCCAAGCCAGCACCCTGCCCGCACTCCAAACGTCACCCGCCCCGCCTCCTCCTCACCTCACCTCGTCTGCCTCGCAACCTCTCAACCACTCAACCTCTCAGCTCCGGCCTGTACCCCCCATGCCCCTCGATCTCCCCAAGTCCTACGAAGCCAAGCTGCACGAAGCCGAGGTCTACCAGCGCTGGGAGGACGCCGGCTGCTTCAAGGCCGGCGCCGGCAAGCGCACTGGCCCGGACGGGGCACCGCCCAAGCCCTACGCCATCGCCATCCCGCCGCCCAACGTCACCGGCGTGCTGCACATCGGACACGCCCTCAACAACACCTTGCAGGACACCCTGATCCGCTGGAAGCGCATGCAGGGCTTCGACACGTTGTGGCAGCCCGGCACCGATCACGCCGGCATCGCCACCGAGTCGGTGGTGGCCAAGCAGATCCAGGACCATCAGGGCTTCGTCGATGAACTGCGCGCCGCCGGCATCACCTCGGCGAACGCCCCGGACGCCGCCGCCACCGGCACGCCCACCGGTTACGACCGTGACCGCTTCGGCCGCGAGCCCTTCCTGCGCGCGGTGCATCACTGGAAGGAGCGCTCGGGCGGGATGATCCTGCACCAGCTCAAGAAACTGGGCTCGTCGTGCGACTGGTCGCGCACCCGCTTCACCATGGACGACGGCCTGTCGCACGCCGTGCGTACCATGTTCAAGAAGCTGTTCGACGCCGGGTTGATCTACCGCGGCGCGCGCATGGTGAACTGGTGCCCGGTGCAGCGCACCGCGCTGTCCGATGACGAGGTCGAGCACATCGAGAAGAATGGGCACCTGTGGAAGCTGCGGTATGAGATTGTTCAAGGGCGCGAAGGGGACCTGCACCTCACCTCTTCACCTCTTCACCTCTCAACCTCTCAACCTCTCAACCTCTCAACCTGTCCTGAAGGGCGCGAAGGGGACGTGCCAGACGACGCCACCGGCGGGGGGCGGTATATCGTCGTGGAAACCACGCGGCCGGAGACCTTCTTCGGCGATACCGCGGTGGCGGTGAATCCTGGCGATCCGCGCTATGCGCACCTGATCGGCCGGCGCGTGCGGCTGCCCATCATCGGTCGCGAGATCCCCATCGTCGGCGATGCGCACGCCGATCCGGCCAAGGGCTCGGGCGCGGTGAAGATCACGCCGGCGCACGACCCCAACGACTACGAGGTCGGCCAACGCCACCGCCTGCCGCTGGTGCGCTGCATCGGCCTCGATGGCCGCATGACGCCGGCGGCGGCGCACTACGCCGGCACCGACCGCTTCGAGTGCCGCAAGAAACTGGTGAAGGAATTGGAAGCGTCAGGCGTGCTGCTCGGCTCGACCGAGATCCGCCACAGCGTCGGCCACAGCTACCGCTCGCATGCGCCGATCGAGCCGATGGTGACCGAACAGTGGTTCGTGAAGATGGCACCACTCGCGGAGCGCGCCGTGCGCGAGACCAGGGAAGGACGCCTCGCCTTCCACCCCGAGCGCTGGGGCAAGGTCTACGAGCACTGGCTGGACAACGTCCGCGACTGGTGCATCTCGCGGCAGATCTGGTGGGGTCATCGCATCCCGGCCTGGCACTGCGCGGCCTGCGCCAGGGTCACCGTGGAGATCCAGCCGCCGACCGCCTGCGCGCACTGCGGATCCGACCGCCTCACCCAGGACGCCGACGTCCTCGACACCTGGTTCTCCTCCGCGCTGTGGCCGTACTCGACGCTGGGCTGGCCTGACGCGCCGGAGTGGAACGACCCGGCGGCCGCGCGCCGCTTCTTCCCCACCAGCACCCTGGTCACCGATCGCGGCATCATCTTCTTCTGGGTCGCGCGCATGGTGATGACCTCGCTGTTCGCCAACGACGTGCGGCCGTTCAGCGACGTCTACATCCACGGCACCGTGCTCGACGAGCGCGGCGACAAGATGTCGAAGTCCAAGGGCAACGGCATCGACCCGCTGGTGATGATCGAGGGCGGTTCGCAGCTCTACCTGAAGAAGACCTACGAATGCCCGGGCTACGGCGCCGACGCGGTGCGTTTCACGCTGCTCGACATGACCACCGAGGGCCAGGACCTGAAGCTGTCGCCAGCCAAGTTCGAGACCGGCCGCAATTTCGCGAACAAGGTGTGGAACGCCGGACGGTTCCTGCTGATGAACCTCTCCGAGCGGCCGTTGGCCCGCCCAGCGACGGTCGAGGACGTGCTCGCCTGCCGGCTCGGCTTTGCCGAACGCTGGCTGCTCGACCGCCTGCAAGCGGTGATCGACGACTGCACCGGCGCGCTGGAACGCTTCCGCTTCAACGACTACGTCGCCACCGCATTCCGCTTCTTCCGCGATGACCTCTGCGACTGGTACGTGGAATGGGCCAAGCACCAGTTCAAGGCCGGCGGCGACGCGGCGACGGCGTCGGCGACGGTGCTGTGGTACGCCCTCGACCGCGTGCTGCGGCTGCTGCATCCCGGCATGCCCTTCCTGACCGAATACCTGTGGCAGCAGTTGCAGGGCACGGCGGGCGGGACGGCGTGGGCGGGAAGGTTCCTGATGACCAGTGAGTGGCCGGTGGCGGAGGGGCGGCTGCGGTTTGCCGATGTCGCCGGACAGATGGCCTATGTTCAAGATCTGGTTCGGGCGACCAGGAACATCCGCAACGTCGCTGAGTTGAGCGATTCCGAGAAATTGTCCGTGGCCATGGTCTGGCGATCGAAGCTGGCCGATCAGTCAGAACGTCAACGTGCTGAGTTTCTCGCCGCGAACCGCGACCTCATCATCGATCGGGCCAACCTCAGCTCCTTCGACACGGCGACGCTGAACGCCGAGGAGATTCGCAGAGACGGCTGGGGCGTTATCGCCACCTCAGGCGCCGATCGCTTCTTCGTCGGCATTCCAGAGCATCTGATCAAGCGCGATGATCTGAGGGCCCGTTACGACAAACGGGCGGTGGCACTCGAGAAGTCGATCGCCGCCAAGGAGTCCCGCCTGGCCAACCCCGATTACGCCGCCCGCGCACCGGCGGCGCAGGTGGCCGAGACGCACGACCTGCTGGCGCGGGAACGCGTCGAACTGGCCAATCTGCGGGAGACGTTGGTGGGGCTGTAGCAGGCGCATCCTGCAACGCGCCGGCCTCGATGTGGCGCCACCTTCCCAGGCGGCGCGGGACGCGCACGACCAGCAACGGCGTCCATCTGCACGCAATGCCTTCGACGCCGCCTGGAACGATGGCGCCACAGCGCACTGCGTGGACCGGACGCTGAAGCACACCGACCGCCCCGCCTCCCCCTCCCCTCCTTGAGATCACAGCGCAGGGGACCAGCATGCGCGCCGTGCACGAGCCGCTCGGCGCCACCACCAGCCAACGCCACAAGGTGCCCAAGCAGTTGGGCAAATACCGGCTGATCTGCAAGCTCGGCCAGGGCGGCATGGCGACGGTGTTCAAGGCCCAGCACGTGATCATGGACCGGCTGGTGGCGCTGAAGGTCCTCGCCCCCGGTCAGGTCCAGGACAGCAATCTGCGCACGCGCTTCATGCGTGAGGCGCGCCTTGCCGGACGCGTCCAGCATCCCCACGTCATCGCCTGCTACGACATCGGCGAGGATCACGGCCACCTCTACATGGCGCTCGAACTCGCCGAGCATGGCGACGTGCTCGGTCTGGTGCGCAATCAGGTTGGCGCCCTGCCCGAACGCCTGGCGCTGGTGCTGATGCGCGACTGCGCGCTCGGGCTCGACGGCATCCACCGCGTCGGTCTGCTCCACCGCGATCTCAAGCCGGCCAACATCTTCCTCACCTCGCCATCGACGGCCAAGCTCGCCGATCTCGGCATCGCCAAGGACATGCGCCGGGTCACCGCCAGCGACGCCGGGAGCGGCAGCGTGATCATCGGCACGCCCGCCTACATGGCGCCCGAACAGGCGCGCGGCGAGCGCCCGGACGCGCGCAGCGACCTCTACGCGCTTGGCGCCACCTTCTTCCATCTCCTCACCGGGCGCCTGCCGATCGAAGCCGCCTCGTCGAAGGAGGTGCTCGCGCTGCTGCGCAATCGCCAGATCCTCGATCCCGCGCAGGTGGCGCCCTTCCTGGCCGGCCGCGTGGTCGAGATCATCCGCCGCGCCATGGCCTACGACCCCGACCTGCGCTATACGCACGCCCTCGATCTGCACGCCGACATCGAGCTCGCCCTGGCCAAGCCGACGCAGGGCGTGCGCCTGGGCACCACCCGGGCAGCGCTGCGCGGTTTCGACTACGAGGCCGGCGCCACCGTCGGCGTGGTGGTGGCGACGCCGTGATCGCGATACGGACGTGCGGGCGTGCGGACGTACGGCGCGCGGCATGACCAGACAGCCGGACGCGTCGGCACCGCCGGCTAGCGAAGACGTATCGTCGGCCGGCATGCCGCCATCCGCGAGCGCCCCGACGGCGCCAGGTTCGCCACGCAGCGACCCGCGCGCGCGCGGCGCCGCCGCCGAGCGCCGCGCCTGCTGGCATCTGCGCCTGCGCGGCTGGCGCATTGTCGCGCGCAACTGGGTAGGCGGCGGCGGAGAGCTCGACATCGTCGCCAGCCGTTGGCGCACCCTGCTGGTGGTCGAAGTCCGCCAGCGCGCTGAGACCCGCGACGCCTTCGCCTCGGTCGACCGCGCCAAGCTCGATCGCACCCTCGCCGCGGCGCAGGCGCTGGTGCACGCCCACCGCTTGCAGCGCTACCGCCTGCGCATCGACGTCATCGGCTTCGACCAGCGCGGCCGGCTGCAACGGCACTGCGACGTGCTGACGGGGGGACCGATCGGACGGTGACCGCCGTTTCGCGCCCTCCGCGGCAGGGTGCGAGGGAGGTTACGTGGTTACGAAGGTGCGAGGGTGCGAGGGTGCGAAGGGCGCGAAGGGCGCGAAGGGTAAGAGGTGAGGTGCAGGTCCCCTTCGCGCCCTTCGGGACAGGTTGAGAGGTTGAGAGGTTGAGAGGCTGAGAGGTTGAGAGGTTGCGAGGGGAAGAGGTGAGGTGCAGGTCTCCTTCGCTCCCTTCGCTCCCTTCGCGCCCTTCGCCCTCTCGCTCCCTTCGCTCCCTTCGCGCCCTCGCGCCCTCGCCCCCTCGCGCCCTCGCCCCGCCCCCACCCCATTGCCCTACCCGCGCCACCATCCACCGTCCCGCCCATGCCGCTGGCTCCGTACGTCTGGCTGATGCGGCTGACCTTCCTCAAGCTCATGGCCTATCGCATGCGCTACCTCACCGGCATCGCCACCTACGCGGTCTTCGTGGGAGGGCAGTACGCGATCTGGCGGGAGGTCTACCGCGCCCAGGGCGTCACCGTGATCGACGGCCTGACCTTTGCCGAGCTGACCACCTACCTGGCCATCGGCTACATCGCGCGTGGCGCCTACTTCACCAACACCGACAGCGAGATCGCGGCGCGCTTCCAGAGCGGCGACGTGGTGCTCGATCTGCTCAAGCCGCTCGACTTCCACGCCCAATGGCTGGCCCAGGCGTTCGGCGAGACCTGCTTCCGGCTGCTGTTCTTCGCCCTGCCCATGAGCCTGGTCATCGTGCCGCTGTTCGGCGTGATGCCCCCGCACGGCCACGGCTGGTGGCAGTTCCCGGCGCTGTTCCTGCTCGCCTTCCTGATCAACGCCGAATTGAATCTGCTCGCCGGCACCCTGGCCTTCTTCTTCGAGGACATCACCGGATTGATGGGCCTGAAGCGCAACCTGATCATGCTGCTCTCCGGCCTGCTGGTGCCGCTGCACTTCTTCCCCGCCTGGCTGGCCAAGGCCACCACCGCGCTGCCCTTCGCGCTGATCAGCTACTACCCGACCATGGCCTGGCTGGGCAAGCTGGGCAGCGACGGCACGCCCGGCTTCGGCCACGTCCTCACCGTCGGCCTGGCCTGGGCGGCGGCGCTGCGCCTGGGCAATGTGCTGCTCTGGCGACGAGCACGGCTGCGGCTGGAGGTGCAGGGAGGGTGAGGCGAGGGTGCGCCCTGGCCAACCAGGCGGTGCAGCGGTTGCCGCAGGATCCGGCCTGGCGGGAGCGGCTCGAAGCGGCGCGTTCGACGGCCGCAGCCGTGCACGGCAACGAGGTGCTCGACACCTGGGAAGGAGCCTTCGACGCGCCGGTCGATCGCTGAGCACGCGTCCCGTCACCGCCTGGACGTTGCGCCCGCCGCATTCATGCTGCATCTCTTCTCCCGGTCACCGTCACGGTCCACCGCTCACGCACGATGCCTGAACCGATCCTCTCCTTCCACGACGTGTCGTTCACCTACCGCGGCGACTGGCTGCAACGCATCCATGCGCTGAAGCAGGTGACCCTGGAGGTGCCGGCCGGCTGCGCCTTCGGCTATCTCGGCGCCAATGGCGCCGGCAAGTCGACGTCGATCAAGCTGCTGGTCGGCCTGCTGCACGGTCATGCCGGTGCCATCCGCCTGTTCGGCGAGGCGCTCGGGCCGCCGGCGCTGCGGCGTCGGGTGGGCTATCTGCCGGAACAGCCCTATTTCTACGAGAATCTCAGCGTCGGCGAGTACCTCGCCTACCTCGGCAAGCTGTCCGGACTCGACGCCGCCGGCATCGCCGCCGCCAGCGAACGCTGCTATCAACTGCTCGACCTCGGCGATCTGCGTCGACGCAAGCTGGGCAGCTTCTCGAAGGGCATGCGCCAGCGCTTCGGTCTGGCCCAGGCCATCCTCCACCAGCCCGACCTGCTCATCCTCGACGAGCCCTTCTCGGGTCTCGATCCGCTGTGGCGGGCGCGCTTCAAGGAAGTCATGGCGCTGGAGCGCAAGCGCGGCGCCACCCTGTTCTTCAGCAGCCACATCCTGTCTGACGTCGAGGATCTCTGCGACCACTACGCGGTGATCGATCACGGCGTGGTGCTCGAACAGGGCCAACTCGCCACCCTGCTCGGCCAGGCGCCGTTGACCCTGGTCGCGTCCGGACCGCGTCCGGCCGACGCCGAGGATCTCGGCGATGGCACCTGGCGGCAGACCTTCCCGGAGAGCGAACGTGCCGAGCGGGTCGCGCGCGCGATGACCGCCGGCGGCTCGATCCTGCGCCTGGAACGCCAGCGCATCGCCCTGGAGGACTACTTCGTCGCCCGCGTACGCGCCTTCCACGGCGCCGGGCACTCGCTGGCCGGCAGCAGTCGCGCCGAGCGGAAGGAGGATTGACCGTGTTGCCGCCACCACCCGCAGCGCGCCTGCGGCGCGCGGTCCCAGGGGCGCCGCGACCCGCGGACCCTGGGGCCCTCGAACCTTCGGACGGTGGCCAACCATGATCCTGGTCATCGCCCGCGCCACCGGCCGCGAAGCGCTGCGCTCGCGCAGCTTCGTGCTGCTCATCGCCATCTACGCCGTCGCCGTCCTGCTCGCGCGCGTGGTCGGCTGGATCAGCGGCACCAACGGCCACGTCATCACCACCGACGTGGTGTTCAGCTTGCAGAGCATCGTTGGCGTGCTCGTGGCGGTGGCGACCGGAACCGCGCTGGTGCACAGCGAGATCGTCAACCGCACGCTGTACACCGTGCTGTCGCGGCCGTTGCCGCGCTGGCAGTTCGTGCTCGGCAAGTATCTCGGCCTGGCCGGCGCGCTGGCGGTCGGCCAGGTGGCGATGCTGGTCATCGGCCTCGGCTACCTCGCCGCCACTGGCGCCGACGTACACCGCTGGCTGCTGGTCGCCGGCCTGCTCACCGCCGTCGAGGTGCTGGTCATGGCCGCGGTCAGCCTGTGCTGGACGGCGCTGTCGACGCCGCTGCTGGCGGCGGTGCTCAGCCTGGCCACCTACGCCCTCGGCCACGCCGTCGCCAGCCTGCCTGGGCTGATGCATTATCTGAAGGGTTGGAAGGGCAGCCTGGCCACCCTGCTCGCCAGCGTGATGCCCAACCTCGGCATGTTCACCTACCGCAACCAGGCGGTGCACCGCGATCCCATCAGTTCGCTCACCGTGCTCACCGATATCGCCTATGGCGGCCTGTGGATCGCGCTGCTGGTGGTGATCACGGTGGCGGTGGTGCGGCGGAAGCAGTTGTAGGAGGCTGGGCATGAAGCGTCCGTCGTGCGCAGAACGGTTCCAGCCCAGCCGCAGGGGGGTGCGGGGGTGCGCCCCCGCGCAGCCAACCGCGCGGCGCGTAATGAGCGTCAGCACATCGCGTCGGCGGGCAGGGCCCCGCGGACGCTACCCGGCAGTGGCGGAGCACTGGCGCGCAGCGCCGAGCACCGCCACGAGAGGGCCGGCGCCGGCGCGCCGGGCGTGCCGGTCGTCCGGCACGGTCGCCGTCGTCGGCGACTTGCGAGAGCGGTCTTCGGGACGGTCGCCCGACGGTGCACTGCGCCCGTCCGCGCTTCGGTGCCACGATTTAAACCGCGTGCGCGCGTGAAGGCCGTGCTCACCCTCGGTCCGCTCGCCATCGCACTGACCGTGGCCATCCTGGGCTGGAACGTCAGCCGCTTCTCCGGCGCGCGGCCGATAGCGCGCACCAAGGACCTCGACTTCCTTCCCGCGCCGATCGTCGGCGAACTGCTCAGCCTGGGCCATCGCGGCACCATGGCCAAGCTGCGCTGGATCGACAGCTTCTCCTATTTCTCGTTGCAGCTCGACCGTCGCGATGACGCCATCTCCGGCGCCGGGCCGGGCCGTTTCGAACGGCTGTACGACACCCTGATCGCGCTCGATCCGCAGTTCGCGCCGTTCTATCAGCATGCCGAACTGTGCACCGGCGGCCTGCTCGGCCGGCACGATCTCGCGCTGCGCTACTGTCTGCTCGGCACCGTCAACCTGCCCCACGAGGGCGGCCTGTGGCAGAGCGCAGCGGCGATCATGACCGTCAACTTCCAGCTTGAGGTCAAGAACCCGCGCGTGTTCGACGCCTACCTGTCGGCATGGGAAACCGCCGAGCTCGATCCCGACCGCAAGGGCTACGTGCAGAACTGGAAGCGCATGATGGCGCGCCGGCGCTTCTCGGGCCTGGAGCAGCTTCCGTACTGGATCGACCTGCTGCAGCGCAGCCCGCCCGATACGCCCGCCGGCCAGTACGTCGACACGGTGGTGCGCGAACAGCTCTCCGCGTACGGCGTCGCCGAACTCCAGGCGCTGGCGGACGCCGCCAAGGCCGCCGGCAGCGTCGTGACCGACCCGGCCGCGCTGCTCGATCCCGCCCGGCTGACGGCGCGCTACCGGGGCGCCACCAACCGCTTCCTGCCATTCACGCTGGTCGATGGCGTCGCCGTCCTGCGCCACGATCCCTGGGGACATGCCTGGCGACTGCTCGATGGGAAAGTGATCAGCCCCGGCCTGGAACGGCAGCACTACGAGAAGCTGATCAGCAACCTCACTATTCAGATCGCCGAAAAGGCCCGTCAGATCGGCCGACGGCCGGAACGCCTCGAAGAGCTGCCCGGTCTCGGTCTCACCATCCCGCCAGTGCCAGCCGGCGGCACCGTGACCATGGACCGCGAGTCGGGCCTGATCGTGACCTGGCAGCAGGCGCCGCAGCCGCCGTGGCCGCTGCTGGCGCGGTAAGCGGAACTGGGGACAGGGAACCCCGCATCCTCACTGCGGTCGGCAGAACAGACCGCTGAGCAACGACCCCAGTCCGCCCTGACCGCTCATCATCTTCTGCGCCTGTTCCGCGCTGGTGGCGCCGAAGCGCGCGCGGTACTGGCGCAGCGCATCGCTGACCGCCGCCGCCACCAGGTCTTCGAGCATGCCGATGTCCGCGCCCGCCGCCGCGGCCGGAGCGATGCGCACGCCCGAGACCACCAGCAGCCCATCGATGGTGAGCTCGACCGCGCCACCTCCGGCACGACCGGTGAAGCGCACCTCGGCACGTTTGCCGTCCTCGGTCTTCATCGCGTCCTGGATCGGTCCGGCGGCACGGGCGAGGGCGTCGATGTCCATGTCGGCAGGGTGGCTCACAACCGCTGGGCGCAAGATGCGTGATCGGTGATGGCTAGGGCGGCGGTTGCGGTCCAGTCTGTCCATGAACACCGCGTGAAGCTTGGCGATGACCACCACCAGTCAGCGCATCACCGTCGCCGACGGCAGTCTCGATCTGACCAGCGCCAGCGCAGCCGCGAACAACAAGGTGCAGTTCCTCACCATCACGCCGGTGGCGGTGCCGGTGACCAGCAACTGACCCGCCGCGCTCAGCCCGCGACCGTGGACACAACCTCGCCCACGTAGGCCGCGGCGAAGCCGGCGAGATCGTCAGCGCTGGTCGCCGGACCGATCGAGACGCGGATGACGCCGCACGCGAGGGCGCTGTCAAGGCCGAGGGCGGCGATGACGTGGCTGGGTTCGCCGCGCCGCGCCATGCAGGCGGCGCCGCGCGAGACCGCGAAACCGGCGAGGTCGAGGCGCACGACCAGCGCCTCGTTGTCAACGCCGGGATGGGCGAGGCTGAGGGTGTTGGCCAGGCGGGGAGCCGCGCCGGCGATCCAGCGCGCCTGCGGCAGCGCGGCGTGGATGCGCGCGAACGCGTCGGCGAGCAGGGTGCGCTGGCGTGTCGCTTCGGCTTCGGCGCCGGCCAGCCGCGCACCCAGCGCGGCGGCCAGCGCCGCCGGCAGCGCGGCGTCCTCGCTGCCGGAGCGGCGATCCTGCTGCTGGCGGCCCCCGGCGATCAGCGCGTCGACGGCGACGCCATTGCGCGCAAAGAGCAGGCCGACGCCCTTGGGCGCGCCGAACTTGTGGCCAGCGACGCTGGCGAAGTCGACGCCCAGCGCATGCAGGTCGATGACGGCCTTGCCGGCGCCCTGGCAGCAGTCGAGCAGGATGAGCACCCGCGCTGAACGCGCGCGCACCGCCGCGACCAACGCGGACACGTCCTGGAGCGTGCCCAGCTCGTTATTGGCGAATTGCACGCAGACCAGGCCGGTGCGCGCATCGACTGCCGCAGCCAGGTGCTCGGCATCGAGGCGCCCGTCGCTGTCGACCGCCACCAGGGTCGGCGCGCCGTGTCGCGCCGCATTGCGCAGCACCGAACTGTGCTCGATCGCCGAGACGACGATGGCCGAGCCCGGCATCAGGCGCATGGCGGCATGGATGGCCAGCGCATTGGCCTCGCTGCCACCGCTGGTCACCACCAGTTCGTGCGCAGCGCAGCCCAGCATCCGCGCGCAGGCCGACTTGGCCTGATCGCAGGCATGCCGCGCCCGCTGACCGACGGCATGCGCCGACGCCGGATTGCCCCACGCCTGGTCGCTGGCCGCCAGCCAGGCCGCGCGGGCGGCCGGTTCGAGCGGTGCGGTGGCGTTGTGATCGAGGTAGACGACCGGCACGGGCGGAATGGTGCGGACGACGGCCGGTGGCGGAAGCGCTGGCCGGTTGGGACGCCAGCCGCGACTGCTACCCTGCCGGCCATGCTCGGCCTGCTCCTCGTCGATCACGGCAGCCGCGTCGCGGTGGCCAATGCCCAGCTTGGCGAACTCGCCGCGCTGGTGCGGCGCCTGCGGCCGGACGACCTAGTCGGCATCGCCCACCTCGAACTGGCCGAGCCCGCGATCGCGCAGGGCGTCGACACGCTGGTCGCCCAGGGCGCGCGCGAGATCCGCGTGCTGTGCTGCTTCCTCGCCGACGGCCGCCATAGCCGCGACGACGTGCCGCGTCTGGCCCAGGCGGCGGCGGCGCGCCACCCTGGCGTCGTCATGCGCATCGGTGGCGCCATCGGCGTGCACGAAGCACTGGCGCGGGTGCTGCTCGAACGCGCCGGGTTGTAGCCGCGCGACGTCGACGTTGGCTTCCACGCTGCCGACCGTGGGCCCGCTGGCCTTGCGGGCCGCCAGCGATGGTCGACCATCGCACCCGATGACTCCTGCCGAGCACGCCGCCGCCGTCCTGACCTGGCTGGATCGACGATCGCTGCGCGAGGTCGAGGCGCATCTCATCGCCGACGCCCCGACCCTGTGCACGCATGCCGCCGCCATCGCCGATGCCGCCGACAGCATGGACGCGGCGGTGCGCGATGGCGGTCTCAGCGCGCTCTTCGGCGGCCTGATCGAACCGCTGAACGACGGCTTCACGCCGGCCGGACGCGCGCTCTACGCGCGGCTGTTCGCGCACATCGCCTGGCGCGTCGCCGGCCAGGTGGCGGCCCTGCGCGAGCGGCTGGCCGCCTTCGGCATCGTCGACGAGGCGGGTCTGGTCGCACGCCACGCCGCGGTGCGTCGCGGAACCGGCGTGGTGCCGGCGAGCGCGCGGCGCATCGCCGTGCTCAGCCGGGTCACCATCGGCGCCGACGTCCTGCTCACCACCGTCGCCTTGCAGCGTCTGCGCCAGCGGTATCCCGCCGCCGAGCTGGTGGTGCTCGGCGATGGCAAGCTGGCCGGTCTGGTCGGTGGCGCGCCCGGCGTGCGCGTGCGCGCGCTGAGCTATCCCCGGCGCGGTCCGCTGCGCGACCGCCTGGGCGGGTGGTTGACGCTCACCGACGCGCTGGCCGAGGAAGCGCCCGACCTGGTGCTGGCGCCGGACTCGCGCCTCGACCAGCTCGGCGTGCTGCCGGTGATCGCCGATCCGGCGCGCTACCTGCTGTGGGAGAACACCCAGCCTGAAGCCGGCCCGCCGCGCAGCCTGGCCGACCTGCTCGACGACTGGCTGGTGACGCGTCTCGACCTGCCCGCCGGCGCGCGCGTCCTGCCGCGACTGTGCTTCGACGCCGCCACCTCCGCCGCGCGCACGCGGCTGGCGGCGGCGCTGGGACCACGTCCGTTCGTCGCCGTCAAACTCGATCACGGCGGCAACCCGGCCAAGGCACTGCCGCGACCCGCCGAACTGGCGGTGTTGCGCCGGCTGCGCGATGCCGGCTGGCGGGTGCTGCTCGACCGCGGCTTCGGGCCGGAGGAGCTTGCCAACAGCGACGCGCTGCTCACCGCCCTCGGCTGGCGGGTGTGCGATCTCGACGACAGCGGCGCCGAGCTCGGACGAACCATCGACGGGCTCGCCGCCAACGAGCTGGCCGGCGAGGACGTGCTGCGCTTCCATGGCTCGATCGCGGGATGGGCGGCGGCGGTGGCCTGCTGCCGTCTGGCTTTCAGCTACGACAGCGTCGGCCACCACCTCGCCGCGGCGCTCGGCGTGCCGGTGGTGGTCGCCTTCACCGGCTTCAGCGACGCCGCCTTCCCGGTGGCGTGGCAGCCACGCGGCGCAGCGGCGGTCACCGTGGTCGAAGTGCCGACGGCGGAGAAGGCGGACGCGCAGCAGTGGCGACGCGTGGTGGCGGCGGTGCCGCTTCCGGGATGAATGGAGCGGATCGCTGCTGGGCCGCCGCCAGTCAACAACTCCGTCGAGGGTCAGTCCGCGCGGCTGCCCGCCCCCACCCGCGCGATCAGATCCCGGCAGCACCACGCGATCAGTTGCATGTGGCGTTCCTCGGTCAGGCGATGGTCGCCCTGCACCAGGTGCAGTTCGGCTGACGGAGTGACGTCGGCGAATTCGCGGCTGACCCGCCAGTCGACGCTGTCGTCGGCGCGGCCGTGGACGATGGCGATGGGAACCGCGATCGGGCCGGGCAGCGGCGGCACCGCGACACAGCTCTCGTGGAAGGCGAAGCCGAGCGGTTCGTCACGCTCGCTGGCGTAGTGGAAGAAGTGCCGTTGCCCGTCACGCCGCCACTGCGCGATACCGTCCGTGCCGAGCTTCTCAGACCAGCGCTCGGCGAAACGGAACGCCGGCGCCACCAGCACCAGCGCGGCGATGCCGGCAGTGCCGCGCGCGGCGAGCAGGGCGGCGACGTAGCCGCCCAGGCTGGAACCCACCACCAGGCATGGCCCGCCGGCCGCGGCGATGGCGGCGACGGCGCGCGCGCAGATGGCGTCCATGGTCATGGCGCGGAAGTCACCGCCATCGAGCGCGGGGATGGCATACGACGTCGCGGCCCCGGTCAGGCGGCGGCCGAGATCGACGCCTTTGGCAGTCGATGGGCTGGAGGCGAAACCGTGGAGATAGACCACGTGCATGCGGTCAGCTCTTGGTGGGGACGGCATGCGCACGCCAGGCCTGGTCCATCGCCTCGGCGGTGATCGACCAGTGCGTCGCCTGCCAGACCGCGGCGCCGCCTTTGATCAGGAACAGTTGCGGGCTCTGGTGCACGCGGCCGAAGCGCGTCGCGATCCAACCCGCCAGCGGCCGGTAGTCCTGGATCACCAGCAGGCCGGCGGGCTGGTCGGGGTGGGCCGCGACGTGGTCGCTGAACACCGCGAAGGCGGCGTGGCTGATCGAGCAGGCGTTGCTGTGCTTGAGCAGCCAGGCCGCGCCGGATGCGGCAAGCGCCTCGACGTCGGCTTCGCTGGCGATGGTGCGGTAGGCGGTCATGGACCCTTGGGGGCTGCGGGCGGTACGGGCGGTGCGGGTGTCTGTGGAACGACGGCAGGCGCATCGCTGCGGGCGATGACGAAGCGCACGGCCCCGGTGATACCGCCGATCTCCAGGCTGCCGTTGAACAGCGAGATGTCGGTATTCAACGGCAGGAAGAAGCCTTCGATCTGCTGGACCGCGCGCGCGGCCAGGGTGGCGGTGAAGGTGGCGGCGCCCTCGCCGACCACGGTCGCTGAAGCGGGCAGCTCGACCACGATGCTGTTGGCTTTGATCCAGGCGAGGTCGGCGTGGTCGACCACGCCGTGCAGCCGTCCCGCGAGCCCGCGGTCGAGTTCGCCTTTGACGCCGATGGTATAACCGCCGGTCACCGCCCGGCCGTGGCTGTCGGCGGCGCGGGCGATCAGCTCCTTGACCACGATGCGTTCGGGCCGGTAGTCGATCCCGGCGGCATAGATCGGGGTGCGCGCCGCGAGATCGAGCCAACCAGCGGACAGGCGGACGCGACCGCGGACCAGTTGGCCGTCGATCTTGAGCGCGGTGGTTCCATCCTTCTGGGAAAAGCTCCCGCGCGCGCTGCTGGTCAGTCCGGAGAAGATGCCGTCGTTGGCGAGGTCGGTACAGGCGATGTGCTTGACCTGGCCGGTGATGGCATCGGCGGCGATGACCAGGTCAGCGCGCAGTTCGACGCCGCCGGTCAGCGGCGGCAAGGGGTGCGGACCGCGCAGGTTGGGCAACACGGATTGGATGCGCGGCAGGTTCAGTGACAGCGTCGCCGCGCTGCCGCTGCCGGTCCAGCCCAGCGCCGCCTCGTCGGGCAGATGCACGCTGGCGGCGAAGCCGTCGCCGGCGGTGGGCAGCACGCTGGCCGCCAGTTCGAGATCGCTGAATGTCCAACCGCTCCAGCGCAGTTCGCCGCCGTGCACGCGCGCGCGCATTTCGCTGAGACGCGGATTGAGCTGGACGAAGAAGGCATGGATGCGGCCGGTGATGGCGACTAGGCCCGCCGGCAGCCAGCTCTGCGCCAACGGCAACGGCAGCGCTTCGCCGTAGATGCGCAGGCCCTGGTCGTGCGTCCAACTGACGTCGAGATGGGTGGGCGAGCGCTGCGGATCGGCACCGGCGGGCAGCGCGGTGAGGTTGAGATGGAGATGGCGCTTGCCGTCGGCAGCAAGCGGATGGCGCAGGTGCAGGCGGGCGGCCGGCAGGTAGGCGAGTACCTCGCGGATAGGCACCTCGGCGGGCAGCGCGAGACGCGGACCCGGCCGCCAGTCCGCGATGTCGACGGTGAGATCGCCCTCGGGCACGGCGACGTGGACCCGCCCCTGGGCCTTGCCGAGAGCGGCGTCGTCGGCGCGCGCGTTGGTCAGCACCAGGCCGCCCTGATCCAGCACCAGATCGGCGGCGCCCTCGCCACCGTGCCAGCGCGGCCGGGCGGTGGCCAGGGTGCGCAGGCGGCGGGCGGCGAGATCGAACTCGACCTGCAGGTCGTCGAGGTGCACCAGCGTGGGCAGCCAGGCCGCGAGGTCGCTGCGCACCTGCGCGCCCAGTTGCGGCACCCCCAGGGCATCGAGCACGAGCAGCAGGTGCGGGAGGTCGACGGCCAGGCGCTTGAGGTGCAAGCGGTAGCGCGGGCCGTCAACGGTGGTCAGCGCCAGTTCGAAGGGTTCGCCGGCGAGCTGCCCGGAGAGGACGAGATTGACGGCGGGGCCGTTGACGCTGCCGGTCACCCGCAGGCCGGTGACCAGCAAACCGCCGACGATCTCGATGCGCAGTTCGGAGAGGTCGATGGCGAGCGGCTGCCGAGCGGCGGTGGAGGCCGGCAGGCGCAGGAGGGCGGCGGCGAATTCACGGCCCCAGGCGACGGCGGCGCGGTCGATGGCCAGCGTCGCGTTGGTCGCGCGCACCGCGGTGATGGCGCCGCGGTGCAGCGCGCCGCGCACATCGATCACCGTCGTCGACAGCAGCGGCTTGGCGCCGTCGGCGATGTCCAGGCGCAGGCTGTGCACCTGGGCGTGATCGGCATCGGCGAGGCGCACCGACCCGATGTGCAGGCGGCCGGGAAAGCGCGCCGCCCATTCGTCGGCCAGGCGCGCTTCGAGCTGGCCGGTGCCCAGGTACCACAGTGCCGCCGCCATCACCACCGCCGGCACGCCGAGCACGGCGAGGGCGAGGACGAAACGCGCGCGCGAACGGCGGGTCATGGGGCGGGAGTGTCGGCCACCCTCGCGGCGGGACAAGACGTCCGGATCGCGGCAGCGGGCAGTGGTGCTGCCCTGCGCCGGCTCCGCTCCCCACCCCTGGACGCCTCCAGGAAACGCGAAGGAGGACAATCGCCAGCCGCCAGCCGCAGATTTCGCAGATTTTCGCAGATGGATCATGCGAGCTGCGTCATCTGCGCGATCTGCGGCCGGTTGTCCTGCCTTCGGCTTTGAAGGGTGAGCGTTGGTGCTGTGCCAGCGAGGCGCCCGCGGCCGCACGCGGTCGCACCGTTGCCGCTGCGGAAACCCGGCTACGCTGCCCGACCCATGCGCTTCACCAAGATGCACGGCTGCGGCAACGATTACGTCTACGTCGACGGTTGGGACGAAGTCCTCCCCACCGACCGCCGGCGGCTGGGCGAACTGGCGCGCGCGATCAGCGACCGCCACACCGGGGTGGGTGCCGACGGCCTGATCCTGGTGCTGCCCGGCGACCAGGCCGGTTGCGACGCGCGCATGGTGATGTTCAACGCCGACGGCAGCGAGTCGGAGATGTGCGGCAACGGCATCCGGTGCGCGGCCAAGCTCGCCGTCGACCACGGCCGTGTGCAGTCCGAGCAGTTGACCATCGCCACCGGCGCCGGACCGATCCCGGTCGAACTGATCCGCGATCTGCGTGGGCGGATCTGCGGTGCCACCGTCACCATGGGCCAGCCGCGGCTGCTGCCGTCGCTGGTGCCGGTTGATCATCCCGGGCCAGGTCCGCTGCTCGACCTGCGCGTCACCATCGCGGGGGACGAGCACCGCCTGATCGCGGTGGGCATGGGTAATCCCCACGCCGTGTGCTTCGTCGATGATCCGCTGACCTTCCCGGTGGCCGCGGTCGGCGCCGCCATCGAACGCCATCCCCGTTTCCCGCGCCGCACCAATGTCGAGTTCGTCGCCGCCGCCGGCGACGAAGGCGGCGTGCCGGTGCTGCGTCAGCGCACCTGGGAACGCGGCGCCGGCGAGACCCAGGCCTGCGGCACCGGCGCCTGCGCCACCCTGGTCGCCGCCGTGCTCGACCGTCGCATCACCGGCCGCCAAGCCGTCGTCCGCCTCACCGGCGGCGACTTGCGCATCGCCTGGCCGGCGCCCGACGGCCCGGTGTTCATGAGCGGCCCGGCGGTGACGGTGTTCAGCGGTGATTGGCCAGGGTGACGCGACAACAGGCAGAAGGCTGCCACGCGGTGGCGCGAGCGCCGAACGCCAGCCGATCCCTCCCGCGCATCGCGAATCGCCGTAGCGCTCCAGCGCCAAAGCCGAATCTCGGGCATGGTCGACCCGCGCCCGCTCTTCCCCGCAACCCACGTGAAGCGTTCGCGTCTACCCGCCATCCTGCTCACCCTGGTTGGGCTGGCCGTTCTGGCAGCAACACCGGCCGGTGAGGCATCTGGCCCCGGCCTGTTCGTGGCGGTGGGCTACGGCGGCTTCCGTGGCTGGTCGGTCGACGGCGTGACCTGGACGGCGGAGCGCTGGTCGGCGAAGAACCAGGACGACGACAACATCATCTTCTCGCTGGCCTGGCGGGCCGGGATCTTCCTGTGCTCGGGCGGTGGCGCGGCCAAGGGCTTCATCCTGCGCTCGACCGACGGCAAACGCTGGGACGAGGTGGCAAAGAGCCGCTGGCGCATCCATGACGTCATCGCCATCGATGAGCGCTTCCTCGCGGTCTTCGACGGCAGCTTCCAGACCTCCCCCGATGGCCTGGCGTGGACCCCCGGCGCCGAGGCGCGCACCACCGCCGCCGATGTGAAGGGACACGGGTTCTTCCGCCGCCACGCCGAGGGCAACGGCGCCGTGGCGTTCGCCGGCGACTACGAACTGGGCGCCAGCAAGCCGCGCGTGGGCTGGATCGGCGGCACCCGCAACGGCACCACCGCGCTGACCGTCACCACCACCGCCAGCGACGTCAGCGGCCTGGCCTTCGGCAACGGCCGCTTCGTCGCCTGCACCAAGGACGGCGCCGTGCTCACCTCGACCGACGGTCTCGCCTTCGCCGCGGCCGACACCTCGGGCGATCGCCACGACGACGGTTGCCTGCGTTTCCACCAGGGACGCTTCGTCCTGCGCGGCAAGGCCGGCACGCGCACTTCTCCCGACGGTGCGCAGTGGACGCCGTCGCCGGCGCTGCACATCGCGCGGGCGATCGCGCCCGGCGGCGCGGCGGTCGATTTCAGCTGGGGCGGCATCCAGGTGGCGGCCGACGGCGCCACCTGGCGCAAAGCCGTGGTGCCCATCGACCCGACCGGCATCTGCGACGTGGTCTACGGGGTGCCGCTGGCGGCGCTGCCGGTCGACAAAAGGCAGTGATCCTAAACGCGGCATTGGGGCCACGCTGCGGCGTTGGCTCCGTCGGTCGTTCCACCAGGAATCTCCCTCTGTCGCCGCCTTGCATCGTGGCCCAACTGCCGCGTTTAGGCTTCACCATCACAACGGCGCTTCGTCGAGCAGGCTGTCGCGCACCTGCCGGCCGAGCGGTTGGTCGAGCACCTCGATGAACGCAGCGCGCGCGTCGGCCTCGCCCATCAGGCTGAGACCGGCGGTGTAGTCGAGGGCGGCGCGGGCAGTGCGCAGGTCGGCGGTCGGCGCGGTGTCGTGGGCGGCGGCGGCGGCCTGGCAGGCGGCGACGAAGGCGTCCATGGCGGCGTACTGGTCGCTGCGGCCGGTGTTCAGCATGGCCATCACCGCGATGCGCTGGCGCGGGTCGGGGATCTGGCGCCGGGTGAACACCAGCGCCGCCGGATTCAGGTGCAGGCTGGTGCGCTCAGCGCGGTCGAGTCGGCGGTAGCCGGCGACGATGGCGGTGGCATCGCGCTGGGCGATGGCGACCAGCACGGCGCTGACGCGGGCGCTGGCGCCCGGATTCAGCAGCGTTGCATGCGCGTCGGTCTGCGGAAAACCCAGCGCCGTGCTCACCCGGCCGGGCGCGTCGGCGTCCAGGGCGGCGACGCGCCCCTGGATCAGCGGGCTGGCGCTGGCGGCGGCACGATCTGCCGGGCTCATCTGCCCGACGACATGGGCGAGCACTCCGTCGCCGGCAGCGCCGGGAGTGGTGATCTGGAAGAGCCGGTCGAGTTCCGGGTCGTGCTCCTGGTTGAATCCTTCCGGCCCCCAGTGGCCATCGACGTCGCTGCGGAACTGGTTGGGCTGCGGCGGCGGCGGGTTCCAGTAGGCGTCGCGCAGGTCGGGATAGATGGTGTTGGTGTCGGTGGCGCTATCGCCGACGAGAGTGCGGCGGATGGCCTTGGCGCGCTCGCCAAGATCGGGGATTTTCGAGAACGCGCGGTAGGGCTCAGACCAGTAGGCGCGGAATTCATCGCGGTAGCGGTCGAAACTGGCGGCATCGCTGGTATTGGGATGCTCGCCATAGCTGGCGACCAGGATGTGGCTGGACTCGTGGACGATGGTCGAGGCCAACTCCTCGTAGTCGCGATAAACCAGACCCTTCTCGCCGCGCACCGCCGCGCGCACCAGCAGGGTATCGCCGGCGATGGTGCCGCCGATCGAGTTCGGCTCTTCCTGTTGGTTGTCGACGAGCACACCGCGGAAGAACCAGGAGTAGCCGGCGGCGGAGTTGTTCTGGCAGGACAGCAGGGAGGTGTCGTGACGGATGGTCAACGGCGTGTAGGCGAGGCGGCCGCCAGTGGCGGGAGGCCCGCCGGCGTCCGGCTTGGGACCGAGCAGTCGGGCGGTGTTGGCGACGATGCGATGGTCGTCGTCGAACATCTTTCGGTGCGTCTCGACCAGCAGATCGCGGGAACGCACCGCCATCTCCTCGTGCGCGATCTGGGTACGCTTGCCATCGAGCGCGGCCGGACAGGCCTCGCTGGCGAGATTGATCAGCTCCTGGGCGTTGGCGACGCCGGCCGTCTCGGCCGCGATCATCTCGCGCACACCCGGAATGGTGCCGTCGCGCAGGTCGCGATGGGTGCGCAGCAGCCGGCCGACTTCCGCCCATTCTCCGGCGCTTACCGCCAGCTTCAGCGCCCGGGCCGGCGAGGGCAGCTCCGCGCCGTAGCGCAGGCGCAGTACCACCGTCCAGAAATTGCGGCCGTGCAGTTGCCGGCGCACCTGATCGAGGAAGTCCTGGTCCATCTCCAGACCGATGCGCTGGGCTTCGTCGAGGTTGTTGAGCACGGAAGAGAAACCGGTGGAGTCGAAACGTGCGAGGGCGTCAAGCATCTGCTGACGGCGCCGACGGGTCTCGGCACCGGCGGCGGCGATGCGGGCCACCAGTTCGGGATCATCCTCCGGCTCCATCAGGGCGTCCGGGTCAGCCGGCTGACGTGCGACCCGCGCCGGGGAACGTTCGGCCACCGGCGAGCCCGGCGCCACCGGCGCCGCGCCCTGCTGGACGACGTGGGTCAGCTCATGCGTCAACAGACGCTGCCCGTCGGCGTGCTGCGGACGGAAGCGTCCGGGCGCGAAGACCACGTCGCGGCCGACGGTGAAGGCCAACGCGGAGACCGCGGCAGTGGCGCGCGCCGCCACCGGCCCGGTGTGCACGCGCACGCCGTCGAAGTCGGCGCCCAGTCGCTGCCCGAGCGCGGTGGCGACACCGGCAGGCAGCGGGCGGCCGGATTCGCGCAGCGCCACCGCCACCTCGGGCGGAGCGTGGTCGGAGTCAGCGGCGACCGCATCCGTGGTGCTGGCCCGCTGCCCCCGCGCCGCGCTCATGGCGGCACGCCGCTGGCCGGGATGGCGACTGGTGGCGATTCCTCGAAGTCGTGCGGCACGCTCCACAGGTGCTCTTTGAAATCGCCGGCCAGGGCGCCGTAGGCGGTGCCCTGATCCGCCGGCACCCCGGGCATGGTGCGGGCGATGGCGGCGAGCACGGCGATGATGCGGCCGTGCAGGTCGAGGCCGGCGAAAGCCGGGCACAGGCGCAGTTCGCCGCCCAGGGCCAGCGTGCGCGCCAGGGCCGGCGCCGCTGCGGCGCCACCCGGGCCGATGACGGTGGCGATGGCGTCGGCGCTGGCGATGGCCGCGGGGACCTCCATGAAGCCGGTCTCCAGCGTGAACGCTGCGGCAGCGCCGCCGCAGTCGTCGCTGGCGCAGCGAACCGCCATCGGCTGACGCATCAGATCGACAATGCGGCGGTAGCGGTCGTGGATGGCGGCGAGCATCGGCCGGGTGACGCGGCGGCCGAAGCGCGCGTCGAGGTGCGGCTGCATGCGCGTCAGGTTGCGATCGCTCTCGTAGGTCTGGCCGCTGCCGAACATCGCCCAGAAACCCCAACGCTGCGCCCAGGCCAGCGCCGACTGCACCGCGGCGCGGCCGCCGGCAGCAGTGCAGTCGGCGACGTCGTCGGCGATCAGCGGGCCGAACTGCTCGGCGGGATCACCGGCCAGGACGCGCACGAACTGCGAGAAGGACTCGGCATTGTCCAGCGCCTGCTCGGTCGACAGCCGCGGCAGCAGGCGCTCCATGCGGTAGGCGATATCGCGGACGCCCTGATCAGCCGGATCGGCGGTGCGCCCGGCGTGGCCCGATTCGTGGATGAGGATGCTGCGCTGCATCAGTGCATCGAAGGTGAAGAAGGCCGGACAGAAGAAGACCACGCTGGAGTTGGCCGACGCCTTGCCACCGGCGGCGCAGGTGGCGTTGTTGGCGTCGGCGCAGCGCGCCAGGTCGCCCGGCACGGTGCGATCGATGGCGTCGCGCATGGCCGCGAGCCGGGTGCGCACGCGACCGGCCAGGGCGACGTCGCTGGCCGAGAAGAACCGCGTCAGCGCGCCGCGCACCGCCACCTGCGCCGGATCCGCCGAGGTCGGATCGTAGGCGGCGAGGCGGGCGAGCACGCCGCTGCCACCGTCGAACTGGCCGAGCGCCTGGCTGCGCGCAGTGGCGACCGCGCTCACCTCATCGACCGGCGCGGCGGTGCAGGCGCGCAGGTCGCGGCTGGCGGCGACGCGCGGCGAGCCCTCGCCCTGGAGCACCATTTCGACCGCGCGGAACCAGCGGTAGTCGACCTGATGGTGCGCCTGGCGCAGATGGCCGTGCACGCCGATCTCCGAACCCGGCACGCCGTCGGCGACCAGGGCCTGACGCACCGCGCGCACCCGGCGCAGGGCGAGCGCGAGGTTGGCGTCGGCCGCGCCCTCCTCGGAAGCGAAGCCGTGCAGCTCGATGGCGCGGCCACGCCGGCTGCGCGCGGCCGGGGTCAGCGCGGTAGCGACGGCGGCGATCTTGGCCCGTTCATCGGTTTCCAGCGCCGCTGCGTGCTCGCCCGCCGCGTCGCTGGTCGGACGTTCGCGATCGAAGAACACCACCGCCGGGAATCCGCCGCGACGCTCGTGCAGGCCGTCGACGGTGAAGGCGCCGGCGGGAACGCGGCGGATGATGTCAGCGTGCGCGGTGCGGGATGCGGAGTGCGCAGCCGCGACGTCCGCACTCCGGCGCGCCAGCGCGGATGGCGCAGCGCCGGCGTGCTGCGCGACGTGGGCGAGTTCGTGGGCGAGCAGCCGACGTCCGGCGGCCTCGGCGGGCCGCCACGCTCCGGCGGCGAAGACCACGGAACTGCCAGCGGTGTAGGCGAGCGCGCCGATGGCGGCGGCGGAGCCCGCGGCCATCGCGTCGGTGTGCACGCGCACCCCCGCCAAGTCGAGGCCGAGGCGCGGCTCGAAGAAGGCGCGTTCGCTTGACGGCAGCGGCTGGCCCGCACCGCGGAGCACGGTCGCGACCGTCGACGGCACCGTGACCGCGACCGGTGCGGCCGCGGTCGGGCTGCGGCGGACCGGCTCCTCATCATCACCGGTCATGGAGCAGGCCGAGCAGGCGCGACGCAGCGTCGGCTCGCCATCACTGCTCGCTGGCGGCGGCGCGGCGCTGGCCATCACCGCGTCGGCGATGGCGTCGGCCTCGCGTTCGAGCGGATCGTCGACCGCGCCCAGGCGCAGGTGCGGCATGATGCCGAGGGCATGCAGCGCCGCCGGCGCGCGCGTCGCCGCGACCGGCGCCGGCGCGCTGGCCGGCGCCGCCGTGGCCGCGCCGGCGGTGGCGGCGGCGCGCGCGCTCACGGGTTGTTCCCCCAGTTGTCGCGCACGGTGTTGCGCACGAACGCACGGTAGGCGGCGCGGAAGCCGGGATCGATGCCGGGGTGAGCGCGGATGAGCAACGGCAGCATCTGGTCGACCCGGCCGCGGTCGCTGGTGCGGGCGAAGAAGGTCGGGCCGAGGTGGAGGACGGTGCCGGGCACTCCGGCGGCGGGCAGCCACTCCTCAGCGGCATCGGTGGCGACGCGGTCGATGTCGATGTTGCGGCCGGAGGCGCGTTCGAGATCGCGCAGCCGATCCCACAGCGCCGCCACCGTGGTCTGCTCGCGGAAGGTGGGTAACGCGCCGGCCGGCGAGCGGATGGCGAAGGCGGTGGCGAGCAGCGGCCAGACGCGGTTGGCATAGTACGAGTTGCGCCACCGACCGACGCCGCGCGCCTCCTGCATCTCAGCGTAGACGCCGCCGGAATCCTGCCCGGCGAGGATCAGCCAGGTCTCCAGCCAGGCCAGGCCGCGCTGGGCCTCGACCAGGTCGGCGGCGCTGAGCCCGCCGATGGCGTTGTCGCCGCGCACGGGCAGCGCGCACGGCGAGCCGAGCATGCCGGCGATGCAGCGGATCAGCGAGATGAAGCTGTCGGTGTTGGTCAGCGCCAGCGTCGGCCGCGTCTGCAGGAAGTGGACCAGCCGATTGGTGTCATAGGCGAAGTCCTCGCTACCGATCGAGCCATGGCCGGCCTCGTGCGCCAGCACCAGGGCACGCTCGTCGGCCTTGCTGGTGGTCGCCGGGTAGACGGTGTTGGTGGCCGAGAAGAAGGAGTCGCAGACCGTCATCATCGCCGAGCCGCCGGTGCCGACGTTGTAGGCGATGGCGCCGGCGCAGGTCGAGTCGCAGGTGACGCCGCGGCGGTTGCGGCTGCGCACCGGGCCATCGAGGTGGTCGCGCCAGGTCGGCGTCAACTTGCTGCGCACGGCGGCGCGTCGGGTGGTGCCGCCGAAGAAGGCGCGCAGGGCGTCGTCGCCGGTGGCGTTGCCGACCACCAGGGCGGCGATGGCGCCATCGACCAGGGCGATGGCGCGGGTGAGGGCGGCATCGAACACCGGCTGCTCGGCGGCGGTGAGCGGACGGTGGCGCGGGGCGGTGGGCGGGCAGCCGAGCGTCTGCGGCGTCGTCCCGCCGGGCACCAGTTCGACCAGGCGGCGGCGGCGATAGTCGATCACTCCGGCGCTATCGGCGGCATGCGGCTCCGGGATGCGCACCGGTATCAGGACGCAGGGCGGGACGCCGGCGCCGTGGCCGGCGACGGCCAACCGCGCCGCGACGGTGGCGATGCGGCGGTCGACCAGCGCCGGCCCGAACTCGGCGATCTCGTCCTCGCTGGCGAAGCCGAGCAGGCGGACGAAGTGGCAGCGGTGGGCGGCGACGAAGGCGGTGATCGGCGCCAGCTGGGCGGCGGTGGTGACGGTGTGGCTGCCGCGTGCGAAGAAAACGCGCTGGTCGCGGCCGCCGGGCGGGCTTTCGACCTGGAACTGGGCGAGCGGGATGCCCGCCGCCGCCTGGTTGGGCGGACGCTGCACCGCCAGACGGGCGGTGTCGAGCGCGCGCAAGGTGGCGCGGTCGACGATGCCTGTGTCGGGCAACGGCACGCTGGACTGGAAGGCCTTCACCGCCGTCTCGGTGGCGGCGTTGAAGCTGGTGCCGGCGCCGCCGCTGATGGCGTGGCCGAGGTCGATCAGCGCTTGCCGCACCAGCGCCACCGCCGGCTGGTTGGCGCCGCGCGTCAACGTCGCCGGCGCGGTGAAGATGCGCATCAGCGTGGGTTCCTGCGGGAAGAACACCGGCGCCGGCAGGGCGGCGCGGTGGTCGTCGAGGCAGCGCATGGTGGCGCGGTCGACGGTGCCGAAGGTCGCCGGGGCGAGGCCCTCGGCGACCTGGAAGGCGTTCACCGCTGCGGTGGTGGCGCCGCCGTACGAGCCGTCGGCGCCATCCCGGCCCGGCCCGGTGGTGCCGGTGAGGTGACCGAGGACGATCAGCGCCTGCTGCAGCATGGCCACCGCCTCACCGCTGGCGCCGGCAGTCATGGTGGCGGCGCCGCTGAAGACGTCACGCAGGGTGGTATCATCGCGCGGGAAAAAGCGCGGCGACGTCGCCGCCAGCGCCGCCGGACTGCACGCCCGGCGCACCGTCGGGGCAGCGCCGCCTTGAGCAATGTGCGCAAGCTCGTGTGCGAGCAGGCGTCGGCCGGCGGCCGAACCCGGCGCCCACTGGCCAGCGGCGAAGGCCACGTCCTGGCCGGCGGTATAGGCGAGGGCGTCGATGGCGGCGGCCGAACGCTGCGCCGCCATGCCGGTGTGGATGCGCACGCCAGACAGGTCGCGGCCGAGGCGCGGCTCGAAGAAGGCGCGTTCGGCTGCGGGCAGCGGCTGACCAGGTGCGGCGATGGCGGCAGGGACCGACGCCGGCACCGACGCCGGACCGGTGGCGGTCGCGGTGCGGCGGACGGTGGCGCCGTCCTGCTCATCGTCGTCCTTGGCGCAGGCGACGCAGGCGCGGCGCACCGTGCCGCCCGGATCGAGCGGCGGCAGGGCGGCCAGCGCCGACCCGGCCATGAGTGCGTCGGCGACGCGGTCGGCCTCGCGCTCGGCGGGATCGTCGACGCGGCCGAGGCGCAGCGCGCTGCCGGCGCGCGCCGGCGGCCGCGCGGGCGCGGCCGCCGGTGCTGGGGCGGCGCTCGGCGCGGCGACGGTGGCGTGGGCGCTCATGCATCCCCCTGCGACTGCCACTGCCCGCCGACGCTGGCGCCCAGACGCAGCGGCCGCCGCAAGATGATCGCGGGCGACGGGTCCGCGACGGCGCGGGCAGCGGATGTGGTGGCTGGGGATGTGACGTGGCGCGGCATGCGCTCAGTCGAGGACGCCCATGGCGTTCTGCGGTTGCGGTATGAAGGGCGGCTGCAGGCGGTCGATCATCGTATTCGCGATGACGATGAAGCGCGCCGCCGGCGCGGCCTCGGCCTCGGCCTTGAGCGCCTCGACGCGATCGCGGTAGTTGTCCCAGGCGTAGCTCCAGCTGAAGCGGTCGGCCTGGGTGACGCGCGCGTTTTTGGCTGGCAGCTTGGGATCGGCGCGCAGATCCTTGCCGACCTCGCGTTCGTCGGCGTGCACCGCGGCGAGCCCGTCGTCGACGCCCTTGCGCGCGGCGTCGAAAGCGGCGAGGTGGACAATGAGCGCCGCTGCCAGATCGCTGCCGGCGAGATCGCTGCGCGCCTTGCCATCGCTGCCCGTGGTGACGGTTTTCTCCAGATCGGCCCACAGCGGCGGCAGCTTGTCGTTCCAAAACGGACGCACGTGGGTGTTGCGCCAGTCGCGGAAGCGCTGGGTGATGGCGAGGTAGCGCTTGTGGAAGAGGTGGTTGGGGCTCTTGGCGTCGGAGTTCGCCGCGCCAAAGACATCCTGCTTGGCCACCCGCTGGTAGTCCTTCCACAGCGCCTTGCGCGTCGCCTCGGCGGTCTTGCCCGGCGCCGGCGCGTCGGAGAGCACGAACGGCATGTCGAGCGGACCGGAGATGAACTCGGCCGCCCCCAGTTCACCGAGGAACTGATCATCGTCCTCGCTGCCTTTCGCTGGCTTGGCGCCGCCGGCGCGCGCCTTGGCGTTGGTGGCGTCCCAGCCGGCGCGCAGATCGGCCAGCGTCTTGGCGTCGTACTCGCGGAAGTGGTCGTTGTGGGCGATGTAGGTGGGCAGCCCTTCGCCGGTGATGATCAGCCCGACGTGGGCGGGCAGGCGGATCCAGCGGATGCGCAGGCCGAGTTCCTTGCCTACCAGCGACAGTAGATACGCGACGCGAACGGCGTAGACGCCGCAGTCGTGCACCAACTGCCCGGCGAGTGAACGCGGGAAGGGCTTGCTGAAATAGGCGTCCTTGAAGTCGGCCTGGTCGTAGAGGTCGGTATAGCGGGCGTGGACGGTGAACGCCTGCAGGTAGTCGTAGAGCAGGGACATAACCGCGCGCAGCGCCACCGCCTGATCCTTGCCGCCATCCTTGAGCTTCTGCAGCAGGAAGGCGCGCCAGTCGTCGTCGTTCTCCAAGCGGAGCTTGCCGCCGCTGGCGGCGAGGTTCTTGAGCGCCGTGGCGTTGGCGGCGGCGTCGGCGCTGCGCTCTTGCTCTTCCGGCCGGTCGGCGCGCAACGCGTCGGTGGCGCCGTAGATGCGCGCCAGCACCGCGATCTGCTCGCGGCGGATCTGCGGCAGGCGGATGAGCGGCGCGCGCAGCTCTGGCACCCAATCCTGCTTGGGATCGTAGGTGCTCACCGCCACCGTGCGCCCCTTGGGGCCCTGGTCGTAGGCGTCCTTGATCGTGCCTGCGCCCTTCTTGCCGATGGTGGTCGAGGTCTGCGCCAGGACGAGACCGCCGATGTCCTTCTTGCCATCCGCCGTCTGGATGGCGGTGGCGAAATGGTTCTCGACCACGTCACGCAGGATGAGCAGCGTTGCGCTGCCTTTCCCTTCCGCGAGTTCGTTGGCGGCACGGTCGAGCAGCAGCTGGAGCTGCGCCTCGATGGCACGGATGAGCTGCGCGAGGATGCCGATGTAAGCGCCGCGCATCTCCTCGTGCCAGCGCGTGAAGGCGTCTTTGGCGTGGAACTCGATCAGTGGTTCGCGCAGCAACGCGAGTTCGCGGCACATCAGCACCAGCGTCGCCTTGCTCTTGTCGGCAGTCGAGTTGTCGGCGGTGGCGATCAGGCGGTCGACGATGGCCTGGTGGGTCTGACGATCGCGGTTGGACACACCAGTGTCCTCGCGGATCCACGAATCAGATTTTTCGCCGGCGCTGAACTTGGCGCGCAGCTTGGCGCTGTCGCTCTCCAGGCCGAGGGTGAACAGCCGCGCCATCAGCTCGATGAACAGCCACTTGTCGAGCGCGCGGAAGGGCGGTCCGTGGTCGATGGTGATGAACGCGTCGACCAGCTTGGGGATGTCGGCGACGCGCGCCTCGTCGACCGCCTGGGCCAGCGCCGCCAGCGCCTTCAGCGGCTCGTAGTACATCGGCTTGTAGACCAGGATGCTGTAGGTCTTCTCCTTGAGCTGGCGCGCCATGTCGGCGTCGATGACGGCGATGCGGTCGAGCACCTCCTGGTAGAATTTCGGCGCCGGCTGGTCCGGCGGCTTGCGCCGCACCGTGCCACCGCCCTGGGCGACGTGCGCCAGCTCGTGGGCGAGCAGTCGACGCCCGGCCGGATCGCCCGGCCGCCACTGTCCGGAGCGGAACACCACGTCGCGGCCGGCGGTGAAGGCGAGCGCGTCGATGGCGGCAGCGCCGCGATCGGCGGCGCTGCCGGTGTGCACGCGCACGCCGGAGAGGTCGACGCCCAGGCGTGGCTCGAAGAAGGCGAGCTCAGCCGGGGGCAGCGGGGCACCACCGGTGGCGGTGGCGGCGCTGACGGCGGCGGGAAGGGATGCAGATGGAGTGGGGGAAGCAGCGGACGACGGTGATGCTGCGCGACGACGCACCGGCGCGTTCTCGTCCTCGTCCGCGCAGGCGGCGCAGGTGCGGCGCACCGCCGGAGCTGCGTGGCTCGGCGGCGGCGGACGGTCGGCGAGCACGGCGTCGGCGATGGCGTCAGCCTCGCGCTCGGCCGGATCGTCGACCGCGCCCAGGCGCAGGGCCGGCATGATGCCGGCGGCGTGCAACGCGGCGACCGCGCCGGAGGCCGGAGCGGCCGTCGTGGCCGGGGAGCGTGGCCGGACGGTGGCGGTGGTGGCGGCGCTGCGCTGGAGCTGGCTCATGCCAGGTACTTCCCGGCGGCGAACCAGTCGAAGACCTTCTTCTGGTGGGTCCTGAGGTAGTCGGGATCGGCCAGCCAGAGCGAGAAGGCCTCGGCGTAGAACTCCTCTGGTTTAAGCGCCCAGTTGTCCTTGGCGTAGGGCGTGAACGGGGCGATCTTCTCCTTGTTCACGAAATCGACGAAGGCCTTGACCCGCGCCGAGCCGGCCGCGCCAGCGGCTTCGACCTTGCCGGTGGCGCTCTTCTTGGCCTTCTCGTCGGCAACGGCGTCGACCCTGACCTTCTCCAGGGCGGTATGGGTGGCGCGCAGAGCATCGATCTCAACCTTCAGCGCGGCGCGTCTGGCCTTGTCCTTCTCGCTGTTGAACTCCGTGATCTTGGCGTCGAGCGCGACCTGCGCCGCATCCCGGGGCGGTACCGCGGCGCTGGTGGCGGCGGTGGCGCGGAACTGGGCGCCACGAGCGTCGCGCAGGGCCTTGGTGGCGATGGCGTGGCCGGCCTCGTGGACGATCCTGCGCACGCTTTCCGGAACCACCACGCCGGCCGAGCCGCTGAACTGCTTGGCGTCGTCGGCGAAGATGGCGTCGGACAGGCGCAGGGTGGCGGTGTCGACCACGGTGGTGCCGCTCACCGACTGGTTGAACGAGAAATCGCCGGCGGCATCGGGCAGCGTGGCGACGCGCTTGAGGTCGACATCCTTGAGCGCGGCCACCACCGGGGCCGGCAGCATCGTGAAGGCCGCCGCCACGTGATTGAGGTGCGGCTGGGTCCAGGTGGCGCCGTCCTCGCTGACATCCTTGAGCCCGTAGGTGGTGGTGAGGAAAGACCTGGTCTTGGCCAGGGTGTCGGCGGCGTCGGTGCCGGCGGCGATCGGCTGCGGTGAATCCGGCACCTTGCCGCTGGCGACTATTGCGATGCTCGCATTGCCGACGTCGTCGACGGTCAGGCTGACCTGCGCCTGCGGGCTGCCGGTCCAGCCGACCTGGGTGACCAGGTCGACCTGGGTGCCGCGACGGTCCTTGGTGGCCAGGCGTTCGAGCAGGTACCACAGCCAGACTTCGGCCTCGGTGCCGGTGCCGGCGCCGTTGGCTGGGTCGACGGCGACCGCGGTGAGGTCCGGCGGCTTCCCGGCCAGGCGGGCGTTGACCGCCGCCCGCTGCGTCGCCAGTTCAGCTGCGAGCTTGGTCGCCTTGTCCGCCGCCTGGTCGGTGCTGGCGAATGGCCGCGCCAGAGGCGGAATCGTCCAGGTCGTGCTGTCGTAGAGCACCGCGCGGCGCACCACTGCGGCACCGCCCTGGGCGACGTGCGCCAGTTCATGCGCCAGCAGCCGGCGGCCGCCGGCGTCGCCCGGCCGCCACTGTCCGGCGCCGAAGACCACGTCGTGGCCGACGGTGTAGGCGAGGGCGTCGATGGCCGCGGCGCCGCGCGCAGCGGCACCGCCGGTATGCACGCGCACTCCGGACAGGTCGCGACCCAGGCGCGGTTCGAAGAAGGCGCGTTCACCCGCGGGCAGCGGCGCACCACCGCCGACGGTGGCGGCGATGGCGGCAGCGGGGACCGCGGACGCGGCGGCGGCGGGCGCCACACCAGCACCAGCGGCGCGGCGGCGCACCGGCGCGTCCTCATCGGCACAGGTGGCGCAGGCGCGGCGCAGCGCCGGGGCGGCGTGCGCAGGTGGCGGCGGACGCCCGGCCATGACCGCGTCGGCGATCCGATCAGCCTCGCGTTCCGCCGGATCGTCGACCGCACCCAGACGCAGCGCCGGCATGAGGCCGGCGGCGTACAGGGCGGGCAGGGCGATCGACGGCGGGCGCGCGGCACTGGCGCCGGCGCGCGGAGCCGCAGTGGCGGTGGCAGCCGCCTCACGGCGCATGGCTGGCCCCCTCCACCGGCAGCGGGAACGGGCCGCTGGTGAGCACGCGCTGCCATGCGGCGATGCCGGTCCAGGTGCCGGGTGGGACGCTCCAGGCCGGCGGTGGCGGCTGATCGCTCCAGGCGAAGCGGGCGCTGAACGCTGCCGGCGGCGACGTGGGCAGGGCGTAGTCGGCGACGATCTCGCCACTGGCACCGGCGACGACTGCGAGGAAGCGCGGCGGCGGCTCCTGGTTGGCGCGAGAGCTGCCGCGGCCGGCAGCGGTGTGCTCCAGCATGAGCGGATCGCCCGGACCCAGCGCGCGCGGCACGGTGGCCAGAACATGCACGGTGGCGGCGCCGGGATTGGCCACCCTCCAGCGCGCGTGCAGGCGGCCACCGCGACGCTCGCACCAGATCAATCGGATGAGGGGTTCGTTGCCCGGCATGCCCAGCCTCTCACGGAACCGGGACGAGCAGGCGCTGACCGGGGAAGATGAGATCAGGATTGCGGATCTGCGGATTGGCGCGGATCAGCGCACGCAGCGGTACGCCCCAGATGACGGCGATGCGGGTCATGGTCTCATCCTTGATCACCTGGTGCCAGCCGATGCGGGCGATGCGCAGGCGCTCGCCGGCGGCGATGGCGTCGCCGACCGCCAGGGCGGTGCCGGCGGCATCGTTGCGGAAGACGTGGGTGGGGATGTCGGCCTCGGCGATGTTGATGCGCCTGGCCAGGGTGGCGGTGGTCTCGCCGGCGCCGGCGACGAACTCGCCGCCGAAGGCGGTGCCGCCGGCGGTGGGGATCTCGCCAGCGCGGATGCCCAGGCTGTCGCGCACCGTCGAGTGTTCGCGGCGGATGCGGTTCTCGATGTCGACCGCCTCGCGGTCGCCCTCGGGGGTGACCCGGTGGCCCTGGGCGCTCTCGGTGTTGAACAGCCGGGCGTGGCCGCACATCTCGTGGCCGAGGATGATCTCGGGCGGATCGCGCAGGGTCTGGTTGCGGCCGGCGCCTGCGAGCGGACTGGTGTCGCCGACGCCGGTGATGCCGACGTGTTCCTTGCCGCTGATGCCGACATCGAAGTCACTGAATGGTGCGGCGCCGATCGGGGCGGTGACGCCCTCGCCGGCGGCGTTGACGTCCTGCACGTTGCCGGCGGCATCCGTGAAGCTGTCGGCGTTGTGCAGGCGGATGGTGGGCGCGGCGGCGGCGGTAAGATCACAGATGCACCGGCAGGAGGTCGGCGTGGCGCTGCGCGTGTGGTGGGGGCGGCCGGGGACGCGCTTGGGCGCGCAGAACGTGTCGCGGTCGGGCGAGGACACCACGCCGCTGGCGGCGTCGACCGTCCAGTTGCCGGCCGGGCAGAGGGTGTCAATCCAGCCTTCGACCTGCTGCGCCTTGGTCGCCGCCGGTGCGCCGCCGGGCTGGTTGACCGCGGCGCCGGTGGGATCGGCGATGGTGATCGAGCGGCGGATGGTGCCGCCATCGCCCTGGGCGACGTGGGCCAGTTCATGCGCCAGCAGTCGGCGCCCGCTGGGCGTGGACGGGGCGAAGCGGCCGGCGGCGAAGACCACGTCGCTGCCGACGGTGTAGGCGAGGGCATCGATGGCGGCAGCCGAGTGCGCGGCGGCGCCGCCGGTGTGCACGCGCACGCCCGACAGGTCGAGGCCCAACCGCGGTTCGAAGAAGGCGCGTTCGCCGGCAGGCAGCGGCGCGCCGCCGCCGCGGACGGCGGCGGCAACCGCCGGCGGTGCCGCCCCGGCGGCTGGCGCCGGGGCGGTCGGCTGGCGCCGCACGGTCTGCGCCTCGTCGTCGCAGGCCGCGCATGTCCGCCGCACGGCGCCGTCGCCCGGCGTCGCCGCCGGCGCTCTGCCGCCCGCCATCACCGCATCGGCGATGCGGTCGGCCTCGCGTTCGGCGGGATCGTCGACGGCGCCCAGGCGCAACTGGGGCTGGATGCCGAGCGGGGCGTCGCCCCGGCCCGTTGGGCATTTTCGGTGCGACGCCCCGCTCTCGCTGTTGCTTCGGGGGGCTTCGCCCCCCAAACCCCCCAGGCTGCGCAGGGCGGCGACGGCGGTGCTCGCCGATGCGCGCGCCGGCGCCGGCGACGCGCGCGTCGCCGATCCGGTTGTCCGATCCGTACGTCGGACCTGAAAGCGCATGGCTGCCGCTCAGCGTCCGTGGATCACGTTGGCCAGGATCTGGACCACGCCGACTTCCCGCACCGTCACCGACAGCTTGAGGTCGCGGGCGTAGAGCAGGGGCGTCGGGAAGCCGATGGTGACGGTGTCCCCGCTGCCGCTCTGGACCAGGACCAGGCCGAACGGGTTCTGCTGGTTCAATCCCAGGTTGGCGATCGCGGCGATCGACAGGTTGACCACGTTGCGGCCGTCGAGGTCGAGGATGATGAAGGTCAGATCGTTGTTGCCCCCCTGCTTGTTGACCAGCGCACCGACGAAGACGCCAGGGCCGCGCAGTGCGACCAGGACGTGGTCGCCGACGCCGGGTGACGACACCAGGCCTTGGGTGCGCTGCGGCTCGCAGACGCCGCCGGTGCAGGTGCCGGCAGGACGTGCCAGCGCCGGCGGCCGTGGCTTGGGGGAGGGTTTGGCGTTGGGCTTGGTCTTGAGCTTGGATTTGGCCATGGGATTCCTCGGGGATGGGGTGGTTAAGCGGTTGAGAGTCAGCAGAGGTGAGTGCGACGGACGATGGATGACGGACGGCGGAGCGCGCGGATCAGGTCCCGGTCGCGGGGTTGATCTCCAGTTCGGCGATCGCTGTGAGCGCCATGCTCATCTCCCCGCGCCATGCTCATGCGCCCGGGTGGTGGGGCCACCGCTGGCAGATCCGTTCACGGTCGCTGCGCTGGCCAGGGCGAACGGCGGCGAGGCGCCGGCCTTGCGGTATTCGCGCGCCACGGCCGCCAGCAGGTGCTCGCCGGCGGGCGGCAGTCCACGCGCGAGCAGCGCGGCGTGCAGGCAGGCGTTGCGCATCTGGCCGCCGGTCAGCGCGCAGCGCCCGGCCAGTTCGCCGAGCACGCTGCCCGGCACGGTGTGGCCGGCGGGCAGGTGCAGGGCGAGGATGCGCAGTCGCTCGGCGGCACCGGGAGGGCGGAAGTCGACGGTGGCGTCCATGCGCCGCTGGAAGGCGGCATCGATGCGGTCGGCGGCGTTCGAGGTGATCACCACCACGCCCTGGTACCCCTCCAGGCGTTGCAGCAGGTAGTTGGTCTCCAGGTTGGCGTAACGGTCGTTGGCGGACTGCACGTTGGTGCGCGCGGTGAGCAGCGCGTCGCCCTCATCGAGCAGCAGGATGACGTCGAGTTCTTCGGCGCGGCTGAAGACCTGGTTGAGATTCTTCTCGGTCTCGCCGATGTACTTGTTGACCACCGCCGCCAGATCGACGCGCCAGCAGTCCTGATCGAGCGCGGCAGCGAGCAGGCGCGCAGCCAGGGTCTTGCCGGTGCCCGACGGCCCGCTGAACAGCGCACGCACGCCGGCATTGAGTCCGGCGAAGGCGCGACCGAGACCGCCGGCGAGCGACTCGCGACGGCGGCAGCGTTCCTCCAGCAGGCGCAGTTCGTGCCGCGTCGCGTCGTCGACCGCCAGCAGGTCCCAATCGCCGGCCGGCGGCAGCCAAGTGGCGAGGGCGTCGAGCGCCTGACGGCCGAGAGCGCGGCGCGCCTGCTGGACATCGGCGGCCGACACCGCGTCGCGACCGGCAAGCACCGCGTAGGCGCGCGCACCGACGCCGGAACGGCGGATGGCGCCGCCGGTCATGCGCAGACGCGCCGCGAGATCGTCGGCGAGGGCGCCAACGACACCGCTGGCACGCCAGTGGATGGCGCGCTCTTGCGGACCCGGTGCACCGACCACGACGGTCAGCGCGCGTTCGGCTCCGGCGCCGGACAGGCCGCCCTGCGGCGGCAGCACCAGCACCACCGGCAGGTCGGCGGCCGGCAGACGCGGCACCTCGACGGTCTCGCCATGGCCGGGTTCCAGCAGCGCCACCGGCAGCGCGTGCAGAGCCGTGCTCAACGCGCCGAGCGCGCGCCAGCGCGGGTCGTCGGCCTTGAGGCCTTCGGCCACCACCAGGCCGCGGCCGAGCTTCGCCGCCACCGCGCCCGCCAACGTGCGCCGGCCGCTGCCGCGCGGCCCGCGCAGCACCAGGGCGCCGGCCTGGCCCGCCGCCAGCAGCGCCGGCAGCCGGCCGGCGACCACCGCCAGCGCCGGGGTCAGCACCAGATCGTCGATGGCAGCGAGCTCGGCGGCGGCGGTATGGCGTACCCACGTCGCCGTGCCCGCCGTGCCGCGCAGCGCGTCCCACACCACCGGCACCACCTGCACCGCCCAGGCCGTACGCGCCGCGTCGGGATTGACCACCTGCACCAAGCCGAGGTCGACCAACCGCGCCAGGCGCACGCGCGCGTCTCCGGGTGCGCCACCGTCACTGCGGAACCACGCGGTGAGCAGGCCGAGGGTCGGCCGGGCCTGACCGGCGACGCCCTGCACCACCTCGCAGAGCAGGCCGAAGCGCGCGTCTTCTTCGACCAGGCCGATGGTGGCGAAGAGCAGCAGGTCACTGTGGTCGAGCCCAGCCGCCGCGCGCAGGGCGCGCAGGGGCAGGTGGTCGCCATGGCCGGCCTCGATGGCGGCGATGGTCGCCTGCCAGCGCCCCGCGGCGCCGCCCTCCGCGAGTTCGCGCTGATAGCCGCTGAGGAACGGGAACTGCTTGCAGGCCGCTTCGGTCGAACCGAAGCCGGACGCGACCTGGGTGATGACGTGCTCGATGGCGGCGTAGATGTGCGCGGTGACGTGCTCGCGCGCCACCGACCGGTCGTGAAGTCCGAACACCGGCGCCGTCATCGGACACCGCTGGGGTGCAGACCGTCGGACTGCGGTGATGCATACTGGAAACGCACCCACCGCCCGAGCGCCGGGATCCAACCCGGATCGCGGTCGAGCAACGCGGCGCGCACGGCGATCGGCAGGGCGTCGAGATCGAAGGCGGCGTCGAGTCGTCCGGCGCTGAGGACGACGCGCGCGGTCTGGGCGGCCAGCCACTCGGCAGGTTCACGGTCGGGGACGGCACGGCACAGGCGGATGCGGACGCGATCGGCCAGGTCGACGCGCCAGCGCGCCGCGGTGGAGGCGGGCGGGGTGAAGGCAGCCATCAGGTCGTCTGCCGACGCGTGCGAGCCCGCACCGGCCTGGCTGCACAGCCATGACCAGAGTGGATCGGCGCGAAGCTGCCCGGCGGCTTTTGGTGAGGCACGCGACGCGCTGATCAGGTCATGGGCGAGGACGGCGAGTGCGGCGTGCATATCGAGCGCGCAGTCGACCACGGCGCTGCCGAGATCGCCGTACAGTTCCAAGGCGAGCAGTTCGTTGATCAGGTAGAGGACAGCGCCGTAGCGGGTGGTGAAGGTGGTGGCGGGCACCGCTGGCGCACTGACCGGCGGGGTGACGGCTGCGGTTGGGACACCGACCGCGGCGGGATGGATGACGGTCGCCGGAACAGTGACGCCGGGGTCATCGCCACGGTCGCTGGCGCGCACGGGGTGCTCGACGACCGACGCGTCGCCGAGGGCGGGAGCTCGATCGGCTGACGGAATGCTGGGGATGGTCGCGGGACGTTGCGACGCAGCACGCTCGATTGCCATGCGGACGCCGTCGCCCCCAGTACCGGGTGCAGCTCGCGTGACCGGTGCCGCGGTGGAAACGGACGCCGGCGGCAGCGGTCGCAGCGCCGTCGATAGCTGGTCTGACCGGACGAACGAAGCCTCTGCGACCGCGCTGACGGTGCTGTCGGCGCTGTCGGCGCTGTCGGCGCTGTCGGCGCTGTCGGCGCTGTCGGCGCTGTCGGCGCTAGCCGACCGGGCCACGTCGATCGCTGCCGGCGTTGATCCGAGCACGCCCGGCTGCGGACGCTCCTGGTGCCAGTCCGCCACCTGCGCCGCGAAGCCCGGCGTGCGCACCACGGCCGGCGTCCGCTCCAGCGTCAGGCCGAGACCGAGCAGGCAGCGCGATTCGCCGGTGAGCCCGGCGGCCTCGGCCTCGGGAACCGCGATTCCAGGCGACGACGACGCAGCGCGGCCATCCCGGCGCCGCCGGCTGCCCAGTTCCGCGACCACGGCGTGCAGGCCGTGCGCCTGCGCGACCGCGAGCGCCAGCAGCGCGGCGGCCCCGTCCGGCAGTGCGCGGACAAAGGCCACCGCCTGGCCGCGAGCGGCCAGGCGCGCCAGCGCTCCCGGCAGCGCGGCCGACTCGGCCCGCCACAGCGCGACCACTCCGGCCGCGCCCGGCGACGCCAGCAACGTGCGCCACCACCAGCGATCGAGCCGTCCATCCAGGAGGTCGCCGGCCAGCGCGGCGAGCAGCTCGCCGCGATCGGCGAAGAGCACGGCAGCGCAGTCCACCGGCGCTGGGCCGTGCGTCGGACGCCAGGCCGCACGCACCGCCGCGGTGATGCGTCCGTCGAGGTCGCGGCCGAAGGCGCGGTCATCACGCCGTGCGCGCAGCGCCAGCCGGCGCACCACCAGCACCGCCCACGGCGGCACCCCGGCCGGTTCCAGCCGCGCCGCCGCCAGCAGGCGACGGGTGCGCGTCTGGCCGGCAGCAGGCACGCGCAGGCGACGCACGATCGCGGCGTCCGATGTCGGCACGCCGGTCATGGGCTGGCGGTTGGCTGATGGTGGTCAGCCGATGGCCCGTTGCGCTCGCGATCGACTGCCATCAGTGCGCTCCAGGTGCGATTGCGTCCCATGCCATGGAATCCCCGCCTTCAGCTAGCAGCTAGCAGCCCCCGTCAGTCCGTACACTCGACGCTGAACCCGTTGATCAGCGCCAGCGCTCCCTTGGTCGAGCCGGCGAGGGCGAAGCGCGCCTCGATCAGGTAGCGGTAGGTGCGGTTGTCGACCTTGGCCAGGTCGGCGAGCGAAGCACCGACCTGATCGACGGGACGGGTGATCTTGAACTGCGTCGGCGCGTCGGACAGGTCCATGGTCACGATCGGCTGGAAGGCGCTGACCTTGAAGGTGGTGTCATCGAGGCGGAAACGCAGCAGGCGGACGCTGAAGATCACGTCGTCGCCGGCGGCCGGGATACCGGTGGCGGAGGCGGTGGCGAACTCGAACAGCGTGAAGCGCGGCTTGGGCGCGTCGGCGGCGGCCCGGAAGGCCGACTCGGTATCGGGCTTGGCGGCGGCCTTTCCGGGCGACTTGTCGGTGCCGACAGGCTGGGTCGCGGCGGCGGCCTTGTCATCGGTGTCGGGCGAACGCAGGCCGAAGGCGGCCAGGCTCTTGATCGTGGCGCCATGCGGCAGGCTCACCGCCATGCTGCCATAGACCCTGGGTTTGTCGGAGTTGAGTAGAGCGAAGGCGCGACCGCCGACGCGCTGCCAGACCTCTTTGTCCTCGCCGGCCTTCTCGGGCATCGATAGGTCGGCGTCGAAGCTGTTCGCCACCAGGGCGATGCTCTGCTCGACCCCGATGCGTGCCGCCAGCGCGAACAGCGCCGCGCGCAGCGCGTTGTGGTAGCGCGCGCTGATCAGGTTGCCTTCCTCGGCCACCGGGATGGCGGCGAGGAGGGCGGTCAGGCCGGCGGCCGGCGGCGCCGCCTTGAGCACGCCGATCAGTTCGGTGGTCGAGCCCCCGGCGAGGAATTTCTTGATCTCGATGAGCAGATTCTGCTCTTGGGCGCTGATGGCGGAAAGCGTCTCAGGCATGGGTGTCCCCTTGGATGACCGCCGGCGCGAACCGGCTGAGGTTGAAATGGGCGAAGCCGAAACGTGCGGCGCCGCGGAAAGGCAGGCTCGACGAGGCGAAGACCAGGCTCAGGCGCTGCGCCTGCTGCTTGGCCACGGCGGTGAGGTTCTCCCACAGCACGTAGCACTGCACCTGGCCCGGGCCGGCGAGATCGATCGCCTCGTGGCGCCAGGATTCCTCGGTCAGCGTGCGCAACTGGGTAGCGTCGAGGGTGGCGATCTCACCGGCGGCGCGCGTCCCGAAGAAGGTCGCGGGCACGAAGCCCGCCGCTCCGCCTTGCACCGCCATCGGGATGATGCCCAGCGGCGGCAGCCAGGCGAGGCGGCTGAGCGCGGTGATCGCCGCCAGCGCACCGCCAGCGGCGACGATGCCGCCGATGTGGTCCTGGAACTGCTCGAAGCAGGCCTCGCCGTCGACGACCAGGCGGTCGCTCACCAGCCACGGCCAGCGCGTGGCGACCTCCGGCGCGGTGACGCGACGACGCACCGACCACGCGTCGAGCCAGCGGATGGCGCCGGCAGCGCCGAGATCGACGACCGCCAGCGGCACTTCGCAGTCCGCGATCAGCTCGAGCCCGCGCAGCACATCGCTCAGACCGAGCGGCTGGGCCGCCGCCGACGGCGGTGCCGCTGGCTGGTCGAGGGCGGTTTGAGGATCGGCCCAGCGCGCGCGCCGGGCCAGGGTGCCGAAGCCGGCATGGGCGACCAGGCTGCGCAGCCGCGAACGCCCGGCGACGCTGGCGTCGGCGAGCGCTGCGTTGAAGGCGGCGCCGCTCAGGCCGATCAGCGGCGCGAGCACCGTCGACGCCACCTTGACCAGGCGGAAGCGCACGCCGTCGATCTGGTACTTGCGATCGCAGGGCACCGCCTCGACGCAGGCCGCGAGATTCAGGCCGTTGGCGGGCGCGCGACCGGCGAAGCCTTCGGCGGCGCCGATCACCAGCACGTGCAGTCCGGTGCCGACCAGCCCCGGATCGCCGCTGGCCGGCGCGCAGGCGGCGAAGCCGACGTCGCCGCCAAGGCCCGGTGCCGGCGGCACGGTCAACAGCAGGTCGATCGGGCGTTCGAGCTTCAGACCGTCGCCGAGGCGGTCGACGGCCAGGCCGGCGCCGACGCGCAGCCGCGCGACGCCGGCATTGGAGGCGGTGACGTCGAGTCCGGTGGCGACACCGCTGCCGAGCGCCTGACCGAGCCGCCGGCGCGCGGTGCGCACCGCCGTCTGCTCGGCGGTGAGGTCCTCGCCGGTGAGCAGACGACCGTTGAAGAAGTTCACCGAGGCGATGCCGCCATCGAGGATGGCTTCGGCGAGATGGCGTGCGCTCATGTCGGCTCCTCGAAGTGCTGGGAACGGATCACTTGGTCGGCTTCTTGATCACCGGCCGCGCAACCGGCTTTACCGGCGGCTTCACCACCGGTTTCACCGGCGTGCCGCCAGTCACCACCGGACGCGCCGGTCTCGCGATCGGATCGGTGCGTGGCTCGATCACCGGGCGCACCGGTGTCAGCACCGGGCGCACAGGCGCGGTGACCGGTTGCACCGGCGTCAGCACCGGGCGCACCGGGGTGACAACAGGCTGGGCGGGCTGTGCCGGCGTCAGCACCGGCCGGACCGGGGTGGGCACGGGTTGGACCGGCTGTGCCGGCGTCAGCACCGGCCGGACCGGAGTGGTGTCGATGGGCTGCGCCGGTGTCAGCACCGGCCGGACCGGAGTGATGCCGGGCTGCACCGGTGTCACCACGGGTTGCACCGGCCGGACCGGGATGGTGTCGATGGGCTGCGCCGGTGTCAGCACCGGCCGTATCGGAGTGGTATCGATGGGCCGCAGCGGACCCGGGTCGATCGGCCGCACCGGACCCACGGGGCGGACCGGGTCGATCGGCCGTACCGGACCGATGGGCCCGACCGGTTCGACCGGCCGCACTGGGCCGATGGGACCGATCGGGCCGATGACGGGTCCGATCGGTCGGGTGAGCTGCGGATAGCGGCTGATCTCGACCATGAAGCCGAACTCGCCGGGCTGTCCGTCGCTCTGCTGGACGCGCACGAACACGCCGCCGTCGGGATTGATGCCGCGCGACTCCACCAGCTTGCGGAACTCCTCGTCGCCGACGGCGTCGATGACCTCGAAGGCGGTGGACTGGCGACGCGCGAAGCCGGCCAGCGCCGAGCCGATGACCACGTAACGCACCTTGGACTCGAAGGCCTCGAAGATCAGTTGGTAGACCGCCAGACCGAGGTTGGGCAGCAACAGCGCCTTGAGCCCACCGAACGACGTGATCACTGCGCCGTCGGCGGCGACCCGTCCGGCCGCGACCACGAAGCCGCCGGGACCGGCGGGGCCCTGCGCACCGGTGGCGCCGGCCTGACCTTCCGGGCCGGCCGGGCCGACCGCGCCCTGCGCACCGGCGGGTCCCTGCGGACCGGTGGCGCCACCGCCGCCGCCGCCGGATCCGGCCGGACCCTGCGGCCCGATCGGGCCCTGCTCGCCGGCGGCGCCCTGCGCACCGGCGGGACCCTGCGCACCGACCGCGCCCTGCGGACCGGGCAGGCCGGCGTTGCCGCACACCAGCCAGTCCTGGACCATGCGCAGGTGCAGCAGGTACGGACGCCGGCTCTCGTCGATGGCCAGGGTGCCGGCGGTGTCGACGGCGAGATCGGGCGTGAGCGGAATGGTGATGGTGGCGAGCAGGATGCAGGTGTCCGGACTCACCGACGCGGCAGCGGCCACCGCCGGGTCGCCGCAGCCGCAACTGCCGCAGGGCCGGTCGACGTGGACCAGCGGACGCAGCTCGGTGGTCCAGATGCGGAAGGCCTCGCGGAAATAGGCGCAGGCATCGGCGCGCGGCACCCGCAGCGGTGCTGGCGGCAGGGCGAAGGACAGCGCCGGCGGCGCGGGATCGAGCGTGAGCACGGCAGCGGCGCGCACGGCGGCGGCGAGGTCGGCCAGGCTGGTCACCGGATCGGCGTCGACGATCTCGGCGTGCTTGAGCCAGTGCACGAAATCGCGCAGGGCGTCCTCTTCGCGCTGCGCCGGTGCCGCCAGGCGCAGTTCGAGGGTGAAGTCGTCGGCGATGCGCGACGGCGCCATCGCCTCGTCCTCGCTGCGGCAGGGCTCGCCGGGGACCGGCACCGGGTCGGTCGGGCAATCGCGGTAGCACAACGTCAGGTGCACGGTCACCGCCGCCGGCAGCGGCAGGTCGGCCGGCGCCACGCTGACCCGGTGCGCGTCCAGCCAGGGATTCAGCCGCGCGCACTGCGCGGTGCAGATGCGGATCAGCCGGCCGGCGACGTCGACCGCGCTGCCCGGCTGCACCACCAGGGCGGGTTCGCCGTCGATCAGCTCGCTGGCCACACGCAGGCCGTTGGCGGTGCCGTAACCGATCAGGTCACGCAGCGCCCACTGGTCGCGATTGGCGAGGTATGCGTGCTCCTGGGTGAAGTCATCGACGCCGAGCACCATGCCCAGCGCGTAGTTGACGTGCTTGGCCACGTCGATCGCGGCGGCGGCCGGGGTGGCTTTCTTTTCGGAGAAGTCGCTCATGTCGGGCTCCAGGGAGGCGCTGGGGAGTGGTGCGTCGAGGGCAGCGCGGAAGTTGAGAGGTCGAGAGGTTGAGAGGTCGAGAGGAGGAAGACGCCAGGCTGCGCCCGCGCCCATGGCGGCGTGCGCCCGCGCAGGTTCACGATGCACCTCCGCCCACGCACGGCTTGGGCGGCAATGGCTGCGGCAGGCGCAGGCGTCCGCCTCCGGGCAGCGGATCGGTGAGCACCGACTCGGCGAGGAAGGACGTCCCCAGCACCAGCGGTGTGGTCAGTTCGCGGCTGCCGCGGCCGAGCACGGTGTCGACGCCGAGGCGGGCGCCGCCCAGGCGCAGCAGCGCGTAATAGAAGCCGATGTCGAAGGCGGTGTGCGCCGGCTTTTCCAGGTCGATGACGCGCGCCGCGAGTTCGCGCCGGCGCACCACTTCGGCCTGGTCGACCGAGGTGTGGAGCGGCAGCGGCAGCGCCACCGAGAAGCGGTGGGCGCGCACCGCGGCGGCGAGTACCAGGCCCTCGAAGCGGTACCAGTCGTCGAGCGCAGCGCCTTCCGGCAGTTCACCAGGAATCGCGATCTGGGCGAAGCTGGTGATCGCCTGGACGCCGACGCGCTGCCAGGCGGCATTGAAGTCAGCGACACCGCCATGACGGTGACGCAGGAAGCGCTGCCAGCGCGCGGCGTCGACCGCCGTCGCCATCGGCACGAAGCCGAGCTGGGCGAGCGCGAAAGCGCGCCAGGCCGCGGTCGCGGACGCTGGTGCAGACAGCGGAAAGCGCGCGCCCGGAGCGCTGATGGCGGCCTGCCAGCGCGCGTGCAGCTCGTCGGCGCCCAGCGCCGGATGCCAGCGTGCGGCCGGCGTCACCGGACTGGGGGCCAGGCGCGCGCGCGTACGGAAGTGTTCGCGGATGCGGATGTCACCGGTGCACGCGGCATGGTCCGCGAAGATCCCGTCGTCGACGCAGGGATCGAAAGCCAGGCGCAGCGCCGCGACCAGTCCTGCGATGGTGCCGCGCATCTGGAAGAAGCGCACGGCGTGCTTGATGAACAGGCGCCGGCGGGGCTCGTCCCAGGCCGGGTCGAGGGCGACGTCGAACCAGGATGCCAGCCAGTCGAGCGCCTCGGCCGGCGCGCTGCGCACGTCGAGCAGCACCTGCACCAGGGCGATGCGATCCTCGATGCCGGTTGCCATGCCTTCGAGGTTGGCCAGGTAGCGATCAAGGAAGGACGCCGAGGTGGCGTCCTGGCGGTACACCGCCGGCAGATAGCGCGCGAGATAAGAGAAGCGCGGATACCACGCCCGCAGCGCGTGGATGCGCGGCGAGGCGCGGCCGTTGCCGGTGAGATCGAGACGGAGCTGCAGATGGCGGCCGCGCGCCTGCTGGAAAAGCAGCTCGAAGCTTTCCAGACCGGGTCGCAGCGTCGTCCACGCCAGCTCGCTGCCGGTGCCGCGGCGGTAGGGCGTGGGTTCGGCCTGCCAGGGAAGACTGGCGAGTTCACCCGGATCGTCGGCGGCGCGGCTGAAGACGGCGATGGCGGTCTCGCCGGGCAGGCAGGCGTCGATGATCAGGCGGTGCCAGACGCAGCCAGGCTCGCGACCATCGTAGGCGGCCGGTCCGGTCGGGTCGGCGCCGGGCGGCGTGCCGGGGAGGATGACTGTGGCTTGCGTCGAATAGCGCGGCCGCGGCTGCTCGACCAGCGGCACCCAGCGTTCGTCGATGTCGTAATAGGCATCCGCGCAGCCCAACTCCGCCGGCGACGAAGCCATGATGCCGGCTGCGTTGGGCTGCTGGCTTTTGCTTCGGGGGGCTACGCCCCCCAAACCCCCCGCTGGGACCAACGCGCGCGCGCCGAAGCGGCGCATGGGCAGGAAGACGGTGTCCGGCGCCAGCATCAGTTGCGTGCCGGCCAGGCTGGGCGCGAAGGCGTAGGCCTGATTGCCGTCCTCGGCGACGACGTAGATGCGATCGCGGATGAGTTCGCCGCTGTCCGCTCCAGCCGTGCCGCCGCAGCTTGCGCAGCCGCCGTCGGCGCCGGCGCGGTGCTCGGGCACGAAGGCGATGTCGTAGGCGACCAGGCGGAACGCCGCGCGCTGCTCCTCGGCGATGAAGGGCAGCACGGCGTCGAGCGCGACCGGCGCGCCGACGCGCACACCGGCAAGGTAGCGGCTGATCGCGCTGAACGCCGCTGCGGGCCGGCGATCGCAGACCAGCACGCTGCCGTCGGGCAGACCCTCGACCGCGATCGGATCGGCGTCGAGCAGCGCGATCGCGTCGCTGCTGTGGATGGCGATGCTTTCGGCGGCGACGTGGGTGCGGCTGCTGCCGTCGGTGGGTTGGAAGTCGTCCGCCACCGCCACCGGCACCGCCGGCACCACGCGAGTGACCGCGAGCGTGCGATCGAAGCGCCACAGCCGGCGGTTGACGCGGTCGAGCGCCCAGCAGCCGCCATCGGCGGTGGGCGAGAGATCGAACGGCGCGAAGGGCACGTCGGCGGGGAAGCGCACCAGGCGCGGAGCGCCGCCACCGTGCAGATCGAACACTGCCAGGCCGGCCGGCGCCAGGGTGCCCACCACCAGGTAGTGGCCGGTGGTCACGCACAGTCCGGCGTAGGCGCAGTCGCAGGCCGCCGCCGGCGCACGCGGCGCGAAGGTTCCGGCGTCAGCAGCGGCAGCGGCCACCGGCCAGAAGTCCGACGCCCGCTGCGTCCCCGCCGAGAGCACGCGCAGCCCGCTGCCGGACTCGTCGATCCAGTACCAGTTGCCGAAGCGGTCCCGTCCGGCGCCGCGCCGCCGCGCCAGATCGAGTTCGTCGCCGGTGATCGCACCGGTGACGTCGAGCAGCCGCGGTTTCAAGGTCAGCTCGGCGCGTTCGTGATCCCAGCCCAGCTCGGTGTCGATCGATCCCGGCGGCTGTGCCTCGAACGCCGTGCGCAGCAGCGTTCCGGCGCCATCGACCGCCGACGCCCAGTCCGCGTAACCGAGGCGGAGGTGGTATTGGGAGCGGTTGGAGTCTTTCATCCGATTGCCCCGGTACGTCTCATTGCCCCGGTGCGGACGTGCGGACGTTCGGGCGTTCGGTTGGAGATTGCCCCGAGGCGGACCATTGCCCCAGTGCGGATCATTGCCCCGGTACGGACGTTCGGGCGTTCGGACGTTCGGTGGACGATTGCCACGGTGCGTGCGGGGGCTGCCGCCGTCCGCGGAACGACCGAACGACCGAACGACCGACCCTCCGTACGGGGGCAATTCATAATCAGCACGTCTCCGGCACGACCGGCACCGCCACGAAGGGCGACTCGACGGTGGCCGCATCGCCGGTCATGGCGCTGAGGGCGGCGGTGGCGTTGTCGGCGACCACGGCGAGGCCGACCAGGCGCGGCAGTTCCAGGCCGCCCAGAGGTAGAGCGTCGACGAGTTGGCCGTCGGAGCGCGCCAGAACCACCTGCTTGATGAACTGCACGCCGGGGACGCGGCTGGCCACCGCCAGCAGTTCGAGGGCGATCACCGGCTTGCGCAGCGGCCAGCCGCGGGCGCGCGGCTCCTGGCCGCGGGCGGTGGCGACTGCGGCGCCGTCATCCTCGGCGCCCTGCAGCGGCAGCGGCGACAGGAAGCGTTGCAGCTCGGCCTGCACCGCCACCCGCACCGTCGCCTGGGCGTAGCCGGGCACCACGCTGATGGCGATGGCGGCCCACAGTTCGACATAGGTCGGACCGCGCAGGATGACCTCGGTGGTGACCAGGCGGCGGCGATCGATCCAGCGGCCGACGGCGGCGAGGAACTCCGGCGTCGGCTCCGGGGTGAGCGGGTGCAGCGCGTCGAAGGCCGGCACCAGCATCAGCGTGACCACGCCGGGCACATCGCCGGGCTCGTGGCTGCCGAGGTCGGGGTGGTAGCAGGGCAGCACGTCGACGCGGCGCACGTCGACGCCGGGCGTGCGCCGGGCGATGGCGGCGAAGTCGTCGGCGGTGACCGGGCGCTCGCGGTGCTGGAGGAAGCGCGCGATGCGCTTCTCGGCGCCGCGCGCGTCCTCGCTGGCGGTGCCGCCCCAGGTCGGCACCGGGTTGCCCACCGCGAAGCCGGCGGGCAGGCCGGGAGCGGCGTTGATCGAGCCGTGGCCGACGTTGCCGTCGGCACCGGCGGAATACGCGTAGTCGGCGCGGATCACCGCGCCCGGCGGCGGCCGCATGCCGCGGGCGCCGTCGCCGAAGGTGATCAGGCCGCTCTCGGCGTCGAGCTGGTAGGAGCGCGCCGGCGGCTGCACGCCGACGGCGGCGCCGGGGGGCAGGCGGGCATCGCCGGTGCGCACCTCGGGGCCGGCGGTCATGACGTCGTCGAGACGCGTCCACACCGCGCTGGCATCGCCGCCGGTGCCGGTGGTGACGGTCACGGTCAAGGTCTCGGGAACCACCGGCGGCCGGCTCAGTCGCGCCTGCTGATCGGGTTCGCCGGTGCCGGCCGGCAGTTGCTCGCCGCGCACCCAGGCGCGCTGTTCGACCATCACCGCGTTGATGCCGGCCCACAGCAGCCGCATCGGCGCGCCGGTGGGCCAGGTCACCCGCACCCAGGTGATCAGACGGGCGTCGAGCGTGCTGTCGCCGAGATCGGGCGGCAGGTTGGCATCGCCGCTGTCGACCCCGGGTTCGAGCGGATCAAGGCCGCTCCACAGCACCAGTTCGGCGGCAGCCGGCAGCAGCGCCTCGGCCACGCCCGGGCCGTCGGGCAGTTCGACGTGGGCGAGAGCGCGGTAGCGCGGCACGCCATCGGCGGGCAAGGCGCCATCGGCGGCGACCTGGGGCAGCGAGATGGTCAGCGTGGTCGGTACCGCCGTGGCGACGCCGCCGGCGGGCAGGGTGACGCCACCGGTCGGCGCCGCCGGCACCAGCCCGAGGCTGAGCGTCTTGCCGGCCAGCTCGGCGCGCACCTGAGTCTTCAGCGCGTCGTCGACCGGCTTGTCGCTGGCGCGGGTCGAGAGCGCGATCCACAGCGCGCGATCGCTGGCCTGATCGAGATCGACCGCCGGCGCGCCGGGGGCGAGGAACAGCGGCTCGGTGCGGTAGAAGCGGAAGGCGCTGGCATTGGGCTGCGCCGGGTCGGCGTGCGAGGCGTAGAGCTTGCGGTAGTAGCCGGCGATGCGCTCGGGCAGGTCCTCGATCCGGCGCTTGTAGTAGCAGCGCGCCTCGATGGGCAGCACGTCGAGACCACCGGCGGTGCGGAAGGGCACCTTGCTCGCGCGCACCTCGAGATCGGCGCCGAGGGTGACGGTGGTGAGCGGACCACGTTCGTTGGCGATGGTGAGCAGACCACGCGCCGACGCCGCCGCGTGCAGCGGCAGTCCGAGCAGATTGAGGAACTTCAGCCGGTTGCGCTCAGGCACCTGGTTGGCGCGGTAGAGCACGGTCTCGGTGAGAAAGGCGAAGACCTCGACCAGGGTGACGCCGGGGTCGCTGGTGTTGAAGTTGGTCCACTCCGGGTTGTGGACGGGAATGCGCGCCAACGCCTCGTCGAGCAGTTCCTGATAGCGGCGGTCGTCGAGATTGGGGATCTTCAAAGGCATGGATTGCCCCAGGCTGATGGCTGATGGCTGATGGCTGATGCGGCGGCATCGCGCGGAGCCGGCAGAGCCGGCGGCAGATCGTAGCCCAGGGCGTCAGCCCTGGGTGGGTTGGCGCGAGGGCGGCCAGCCCCGGTAAGGGGAGGCAGAAGTCCTGCACCCTGACTTCTGTCGCCCCCTCCGGGGGCTGGTCTCGTCCCAGCACTGCTGACCCAGGGCTTACGCCCTGGGCTACGTTCGGTCGCCCGCTCCGCGGGCTCGCGAGCGCGCGTCACCAGTCGCAGGCGCGATCTTGTCCAATGAGTGATGCGCGGGCTCATCGCCCACCTCCGAAGGTCAGGTTCACCGACACCCGTTGCCGTGCCTGGGTGGCGACCAACTGGTAGTCGATCGACACCACCGCCGCCTCAGGATCGCCGGCGTCGGGCTCGACCGAGACCGACTGCACGCGCACGCGCGGCTCCCAGCGCGCCAGGGCGCGGATGATCGCCTCCTGGATCTGCCGACGGGTGCCGACGTTGTTGGGCTCGAACAGCCAGTGGCCGAGGCCGCAGCCGAATTCGGGCAGCCGCAGGCGCTCCTTCAGCTCGGTGAGCAGGATGATGCGCAGCGACTCCTGGACGTTGGTCTCGCCTTCCGAGAAGGCGACGCGGCCATCGGCACCGATGCGTGGGGGGAAGGCGATGCTTTTGCCGAACAGGGCTGCGGGAGTCATGGGAGCCGCTTGCTGTTCTGGGCGGGACTCTCGCTGCGCTGGGCGGGACTCTCGCTGCGCTGGGCGAGACTCTTGCTGTTCTGGGCGGGACTCTTGCTGGCCTGGGAAAGTTGAGAGGTTGAGAGGTTGAGAGGTTGAGAGGCAACGAGGTGAGGTGAGGTGAGCGCCACCACGCCAACGTCGGCGTCTCCCGACCGGCAGAAGGCGCTGCCTTGCTGCCTCTCAACCTCTCGACCTCTCAACCTCTCAACTGGGGCAATCATGCGAATCAACCTCTCAACTGGGGCAATCATGCGAAGCTGCCTCTCAACCTCTTGACCTCTCAACCTCTCAACTGGGGCAATGTGCATGTGCATAGTCATGGCTTCTTCGAGATCAGCGGGATGGGAATGCAGATGCGCAGGAGCATCAGCCACCAGAACACGAAGTTCAGCAGCATGATGAAGATCATCAACACGATGAATGCGACCAGCGTGATGATCGGCAGCGAGAACGAGCAGATCTCGCCGAGCTTGAATTCCAGGCCGCTGCCGACCTGGCCGTCCATCGCCTTCTGCAGATCGACGGATCGCGACATCTGGCCGCGCAGCTTGTCGGAGATCAGGAAGGCGACGTTCTTGCGGAATTTGCGCAGGCCGGCCAGCGAGGTGTCGGTGGGCAGGGTGATGCGGATCGGCCGCGTCGGCGCGTCGGGATCGAAGAACGGGGCGAGGGCGAAGGGCGTGCTCGCCCGGCTGACGATGGGATCGTGCGGCGGGACGCAGGCGCGCACGAACACGCAGCGCAGCAGGTACTGCGCCTCGGGACGCTGATCGAGCTTGGGCAGCAGCGGCGGATCGTCGTCGTTCTCGGCCACGACCTCGGGCAGCGGCGGTTCGGGCGCTGGCTTGGGCGGCGGTGTCGCCGGCAACGCCGCCGGCAAGGAGGTGCGCAGCTCAGCGAGCAGTGCCGGCAACTTGGCGCCGCCCTTGGCGCTGTTGCGCAGGTTGTAGCTCTGGCTGGGCGGCAGGGGTTCGCCGGCGGCGTCGAGTTCGTCGCCGTTGATGCGCGCCGCTTCCGCCCACGACGTGACCAGCGCCTGGCGCCAGGTGATGGCGGTGGCGCTGTCGACCAGCCAGGCATCGAACGCCTGGTACAGGTCGCGACGCGGACCGGCCGCAGGCACGGTGCCGGACTGGAGCGCCGCCCACAGGTCGGGGATGTGGCTGGACAGCACGTCGGCGAGATCGAGCAGCAGGAAGCGCGATACTTCGACCTCACCGGCCTGCTGCGCGTTCTTGGCGGCGAGCAATTGCTGGGCGGCCTCGGCCGGCGGCAGGTTGGGCGGCGCCGTCAGCGGCTTCAGCGCGCGGGCCAACTGATCGAGGCCGGTGAACACCCGCGCCTCGACCTCGTTGATGCGCACATCCTTGCCGTCGGCATCGAGCGTCGCGCTTTTCGGCGCCGCCAGCAGCGCCGACGGCGTCGCGGCCCCGGCCTTCACCGTCGGCACGAACGCCTGGCTGGTGCTGATCGGGATGAGCCCGGCATAGAGCCGGCGCGGGCGGTCGTCCTCGCGGAAATTCAGCGGGAAGAGCGGCAGCAGCTCCTCTCGCGCGGCCAGGCGGTCGTGGTCATCCACCGGCGTCCAGCGTCCGGCGCGGCGGGCGTCGCTCTCGCCGGGGTCGACCGTCCACGCCCATTCCGCGCCGCCGGGGAAGACACGGCGCATGACGAATCCGATCTGGTCGCCGTCCTGCGGACGCGCGGCGTGGTCGGGCAGCCCGGGTTGACGGCAGACCAGCGCGGCAGTGACCAGATTGAAGTGGCCATGCACGGCCTGGTACAGCTTCAGCGGCACCGTCGGCGCCGTGCCCGGCTTCGGCCGCGGCCCCACCGCCGGCGCACGGAAGCTGACCGGCCTGGCTTCCAGCCCGGCGAGCCCGGGCTGCGCGTCAGCCAGCCGCGCCGCGAGGTCCTCCATGAAGGTGTCGGAGGCGAAGCGCAGGATGGCCGGCCGCTGCATGCGCGCGGGATCGGACACCGCGGCGTCCCACAGCGGCGAGGCGGTGACCCATTGGATGGGATGCGGGGGTGCGGCGATCAGGTCAGGCATGCGTCACCAGATATTCCCCGCGCCCGGGGTGTAGCTGGCCGAGACGACGGCGTTGGCGATCAGGGTATCGCACTTGACCACGCCGCTGAATTTGGACATGCCGGCATCGACGGTGACCATGCCGGCGCTGACCGCGACCGTGCTGGCGTTGATGGTGACCTTGGCGCTGGCGGTGATGGTGATGCCGCTCGACTCGAGCTTGATCGAGTTGCCGTTGGAATCCTCGATGATGATCGATCCCGGGCCGTCCTTCAGCGTGACCTTCTGTCCGCCCGGCGTCTCGGCGATGAACTGCTCCTGGCCGTCCTGGTCGTCCAGCGTCAGCTTCACGCCATTGCGCGAACGCAGCACCTTCTTGTAGTTGTTGCCGGATCCGTCCATCGATTCGGGCGGACTGTCGGATCCGTTCCACAGGCTGCCGATGACGAAGGGCTGCGACGGATCACCGCCGGCGAAGGCGACCAGCACCTCGTCATCGACGTCGGGGATGAACCAGGCGCCGCGGTTGTTGCCGGCCATGAACACGCTGAGGCGCGCCCACACCTCGTAGCGATCGCCACCGCTATCGGGCATCCACGGCAGCAGCACCTTGACCCGTCCGAGGTTGTCCGGGTCCTTGATGTCGCTGACCAGGCCGATGTGGACGCCGTACCAGCGCCCGCCGAGACCGAGCGCAACGCGGCCGTGGGGATCGAAGGGGTCGGTCATGCCGGCCTCCGGCCGGCGCCGACGGCTGATGGCTGATGGCTGATGGCTGATGGAGCAGCCACCTCGTTGCCCACAGTCCTCCGGCACCAACCGAGGATCGGATGCCCGGTCGATGAGCCCTCGCCCACCATCGAGAACGCGCCAACCGGCAATCGCGCAGATGTCGCATGCGACACGCCATCAGCCAGCAGCCAGCAGCTATCAGCCGGTGCGATCCTCATGCCGGATTCCCCAGCCCCGGGCGCTCGGCGGTGAACTCGGTGCGCAGTCCGTGGGTGAGGTCGAAGCCGTGGCGGACCTCGGTGAGGTGATAGCTGCCGTTGAACCATGGCCCGAGCTGGGCGAGTTCGACGGTGGCGCCAGCGCGCACGTCGACATGCGGGTCGCAGATGCCGCGGCCGACCACGAAACGGCGGCCGATCGCCCGCATGTGCGCGTCGGCGTAGTTCTCGGCGGCCGCGCTGGTGAGCGGCATCAGGTGGGCGATGGCTTCCTTGCGCTCGCCGAGCGCGCGCTGCAGCGTCGCCGGCCCGCTGCGATCGCCACCGACCTCGGACGACAGCACGTCGTCGCCGGACTCGTGCGTCACCGCCTCCTTCGCCGCGGGATCCCAGCCGTTGACGCTCACCGCCGTGCGCTGGTGGGCGAGATCGGCGATGACCGAGAATTCGTGCAGGCCGACCCCATGGACCAGACGGATCGCGGAGCCGGCGGCGCGCCGCCGCACGCGCAGGGTGGTGTCGGACACCGCGATCTCGCCGCCCAGGCGCTGCACCCGTTCGCGCAGGAAGGCGAGGTCGGACTGATTGGCCTGCGCCACCTGCTTCCAGGTCGGACCGCTGAGCTCGACGTCGGGGGTGAGGCCGTGGTCGCTGGCGATCTGCTGGATGATGTCGGCATCGCTGACGTCATTGAACGTCCGCGTCCGCCGCACCATGCGCAGATCCTGGAGACGGTCTTCGGCGAGGATGCGCAGCGCCGGGGCGCTGTTGGCGGGATAGTCGGCCTCGATGGCGGTGATGCGGCCGTCGAACCAGGTGGCGCCGGAGATCTCCACCACCAGGCGCTTGCCGAAGTCGACCTGTTGGCCGCCGAACCACAGGTAGCCGACCCGACCGTCGCTCTCGCCCCAGTTGGCCAGGCGCACCTCGCAGCGGTAGAGGCCGTCGATGTGCTCGACGATGAGCATCTCATCGACCGCGTCGCCGAGCGCGGCTTCGACGGTGCCGTCGATCTTCAGGACCGGCCGGAAACTGACGACGGGGGCGGTCGGCATCAGTGCGCCCACACCCGGAGCTGGCGTTCGCGGCGCTTGATGATCACCCGTTCGATGTCGCTGGCGCTGACGCCGCCGGCAGCAGCAGCCGGGGCGGAATCGCCGCCGCCACGCACCATCGGCGGCGGATCAGCGACCACTTCGAACTCGTTGATGACGACCGCCATGGGTTATCCGAACGAGATGCTGGCCGAGGCGGACAGCTTGGCGTTGACGTCGATGAGTTGCCCGGGTTCGAGCAGGCGCGGATTCTCGATGCCGTTGGCGGCGGCCACCCCCTGCCAATTGGCGCCGATGCCCGCCGAGGCGGTGAGACCGGGCAGGCTGGCAGAGGCGCCGATGCCGGCGCCGGCGCCGAATCCGGCTGACGCCGACAGCAGCGGCGACGAACCGGGCGAGCCCTGGCCGGGCCCGGAACCGGCCACCGGTTCGATGGTCGGCGGCTGGTTGGCGACCATGCTCAGCGCCACCTGCGCGCGCAGCGGCACGCCGGCGTCGGAGAAGAATTCCAGGGTCTCGTTCAGCGAGGTGATGTCGCCGTTGAAATGCAGCGAGCCCCAGTGGAAGCCGACCTGGGGCGGAGCCGGACGGCCGCCGTTCTCCGTGGTCGCCTGCGGCTGCATCAGATCGACCAGCTTCTTGGTCAGCAGACGGACGTCGTCGATCCCCTCCGGTGCGCCAGGCGCAGTGACGTCGAGCCACAAGGTCGCCGACAGGGTCGACGACCGCGAGGCGGCGTACTGGGTGGTGGGAACCTGGCCGGTACCCCCGCTCTGACCGCCTTGGCCGCCGCCGCCTTGCGCGGAAGCGCCATGACGGGGCGCCAGATTGAGGCTGTGCGAGATGGCCAACGACTCGGGGTTGAATTGCACGGTCAACCCGCTGTCGGGGACGAGATGCAACTGCGCGTCGAGCTTGCCGATCACGGCCTTGGCCGGTTTGGTGTCAGGCATAGGTGGCTCCGACGACGCGATCCAGAAGGTGAGCACGAATCGCGGACGCGCGCTCTGCACGGTCGCGTGACCGTCGCGAGAACCGCTCTCGCAAGTCGCCGACGACGGCGACCGTGCCGGACGACCGGCACGCTCGGCGCGAGCGCGCCGCGTTGCTGACGCTCAATGCGCGTCGCGCGGTCGGACGTGCGGGGGCGCACCCCCGCACCCCCCTGAGGCTGGGCCGAAACTTTTCCGCGCGCGCCAAACGATTCATGTCCAGCCTTTCATCCGATCGCGATCTCCCCGCCGGCACCGCTGCCAGCGCCGCCACCCAGACCAAGCGAGACTCCGGCCGAGGCTGAGACCCCGGCCGAAGCCGAGGCCGAGAACGAGGCCGACGCGCCCAGCGAGCCACCGGCCGACACTCCGCCGCCGACCGAAAGCGATGCCGAGGCCGAGACCTCCAGCGAGGCGCCGAGCGAGATGCCCGCGGACAGGCCGAGGCCGCCCGGCTTCTTCAGGGTCAGACGGTCGTACGACAACGACAGTTCCTCGATGGCGATCTCGCCGCTCTTGGCATTGAGCGACGGCGCGCGCAGGCGCTGCGGCAGGCAGTCCTTGAGCACGAAGCGCGCGCGTTCCGAGTGATCTTGGGGCGACAGCACCACCACCTCGGCGTTGGCGCGCAGGCGGGCGTTGCGCAGCACCGCTTCGAACCAGTCCCACAACTCGAAATTCGCGGTCATGCCGCGCTTGAGTGTCAGCGTGCCGTAATTCACCGGCCCGACCACGTGCACCAGTTGCGACGCCGCGCCGCCAGAGCGGATGGTTTTGAGATCCATCGACATCTCGAGCCCGTCGCACTCCTGGAAGGCGCCGGCGCACACCAGCGTCGACACCCCGGGCACGGTGATCTCGACCGCGAAGCTGAAAGCGGTGTAGGGGGCGTCAGGCATGGGGGGGCGCGGGGAGGGAAGGGCGTGAAGGGCGTGAAGGGCGTGAAGGGCGCGAAGGGCGCGAAGGGGACCAAGACAGAAACAGAAGAGGTGAGGGGTCGCTGCGGTTCGGGGTGGTGGAGATGGGCGGCGGCAACTGGAACAGCGGCGAGCGGACTGCCGGCAACGCTCGTGTGCCCTTCGCGCCCTTCGTCCCAGGCACCCTCACCGTCCCTCCACCACGACGCTGCGATCGCCCAACTGGACGAGACGCACGGTGATGAAGCGCAGCGGCAGCGCCGGGGCGACGCGCAGTTCGATGATCAGGCGGCCGCGCTCAGCGGTCTCCGGCGCTTCGTCGACCACGACCTGGAACGAGCTGGCCTCGTTGCGGCCGGCGAAGGCGCCGCGCTGGAAGAGCAGGCCGAGCACCGACTCGAAGGTGCGCTGGGCACGGCGGCGCAACGCGGCGTCGAGCGGCTCGAATACCCAGGTGGCGCCATGGCGCTGCGCCAAACGGCGCAGCAGGCTGAGCAGGCGGCGGGTGGTGATGGCGCGCAGGTCGAGATCGGAGCTGAGCGTATCGGCGGACAGGGTGAGCACGCCGCGCGGGTCGTCGCGCACGACATTGAGTTGGGCGTCCTGCAGCGCCTGCCAGCGTTCGGACGGGATGGCCGGGGTCAGCGCCACCACGTCGGTCAGCGGCAGGTTGGCCGGCGCCACCCACACCCCGCGCTCAAGCGCGCGACGCGCGCAGTGGCCGGCGGCGAGGCCGTCGGGCGGCAGCGCGCGCAGGCCGCCACCGGCGTCGCGCAGGATCTGCCAGGGATGCCAGCAGCCGGCGTGGCACAGCCCGGCGGCCTCGGCCACGGTCAGCGCCGGTACCACGTCGGCGGGTGCGCTGATGGCTCCGCGCAGCCGGCCGAGGTGCTCGACGGCGTCGTCGGCGCGGTAGTGCGCCGGCAGCGCGAGCACGGCGAAGACGTCACCGCGGGCAGCGCCCAGGCGCACCAGCGCGCGCTGCACCGCCAGGAGATCGCTGTCGACGACGTCGCCCTCCGGCAGCACCTCCCAGCCCGCCACCGCGGTCACGGTCACCGCCAGCCAGTCCGACCAGTCGCTGGTCTGGAGACAGCCCGACGGTGCCGGGTCTGGCGGCACGGTTCCGGCTGACGCCCCGAGCACCACGCGGACGCGGTAGAAGTACGTGCCCGGCCGACGACCGATGACGCTGAAGGCGTTGACGTCGCCGGTGTGGATGGTGACCGCGTCGACGGGATCCGATCCGACCAGTTCGTCGAGCACGTAGCTGGCGTCCGGCGTCGCCGTCCAGCCCACGGCGAAGGCGCCGCCCGACGTCGGCGCGCTGGCGGTCAGCACCGGTCGCACCAGCACGCGCAGCCCGCAGCGCACGAAGCGATCGAACGGCGGCTGCGCCGGCGGCACGATCACCACCAGCCACGGCGTCCACGTGCTGCCGTGTCCGGCGGCCTCGATGCGCAGACGGTAGAACCAGATGCCGGCGGCGCGCGCCGGCAGGGTGACGCTGGCGGCATCGCCGCGGTAGACGGTCCGCGGTTGCGCCGGCGCGCTGTCCTCCAGTTCGTCGAGCACCGCCGTGCCCGGCAGCGCGCGCCACGCCAGCGTCGGCGCGCCATCGGCGGCGAGCCCGTCCAGGCGCAGCGCCGGCAACGGCAGGTCGAGGACGTCGCAGGTGCGATGCTCCTCCAGACGGGGATGGCAGCGGCGGCGCCACTCCGGGTGGTCGAGCGGCGGCGATGGCGGCGGCATCACCACCACCGGGTCGGCCTGCCGGCGCCACCCGCTCTGCACCGCGTCGGGTACGGCCACCAGGGTGACTTCCTCGATCGGCCACAGCGCATGCACACCAGTGAGCGCACGCGGCGGCTCCTGACGGTAGAGCGCGAACTCGGCGGCGCCGGCGAGGGCGCCGGTGGGCTGGGTGGCCAGGCCGGCATCGAGGAACAACCGCCAGTCGAAGCTGGCCAAGCCATCGCGTTCGAGCGCTGTCGCCGGCGGCAGCGACGTCGCCGGCGGCAATGGCGGTGAGGCGGCGGCGCCGAGGCCGACCGGCAGGAAGGCGGCGGCGCCACTCGCACCGGCGAGCGGGAAGCGCGGCGCCGCCACGGCCGCGCGCAGACCGGCCAGGGGATCGCGACGGTTCGCCGTGGCTCCGGGCAGGAGCGGCGCGAACAGCGCGCTGTCGTCGGGCAGATCGCCGAGGAAACGCGGGTGGCCAGCGCCCAGACCGACCGCCAGCCGCGCCGCCGGGGCGTCGCCGCCGGCGCCCTGCACCAGCAATTCGCCGGCGACCAGTTCGGCGCGGTCGGGAAGTTGGCCGACGGCGAGGACCGGCGCCAGCCGCTGCGCCAGGCCGTCGCCACGGATGCGCGCCACCCCACCGCCGCGGTCGGCGAGGACGGCGACGGTCAGCCACAGCACCTCGCCGCCGAGATCGAGACGCAGCACCTCGCCGGGTTGCGGCACCGGCGCCGACAGGGCGACGTCGACGCTCAGCGGCGCGCTGGCCGACCACGCCTCACCGATGGTGGCGACGCCGAGCATGACGCTGCCGCTGGGGCTGAAGGCCGTCGCCAGGCCCATGCCCGCCGCCGGCACCGTCGGCCGCCGCCACCACGTCGGCAGGCGCAGGTCGAGCCGCACCTGGCGCAGTCCCGGCCGCGGAGCGCCGATCGCGGACCCCTCGGCCACCGCCGCCACCGGCGCCATCAGCAGGTGTCCGGCGATGGTCACGCGCAGCAGGTCGCCCGGCAGCACCGGACGCTCGCGCGGCACCCACGCCGTCAGCACCGGGCCCGCGGCTGGCGTCCAGTCGGCGGCAGCGACCTCGACCGGGCGCACCGCCTGGGCGGTGCGCACGCGCAGGGCATCGGCCCAGCTTCCCGGTGAACGCGCCGGGGCGAAGGCCGGGGTCACACCGCCGCTGGCATCGAGCCGCAGCAGCCCGGCCAAGGGCACCTGGGCGACATGCGGCTGACGCGCCACACGCACCACCCAGCAGCGCCGGCCACCGCCCTGGAAGAACGCGCGCACCGCCGGCCCCAGGTAGGCGCGCTGCACGGCGCCGGCGACCGCATCCCAGGCGAGATCGAGATCGGCGCCGAATAGCGCGGCGAACTGCGCTGGATCCTCGATCGCCACTGGCAGATCGACCGGCCCCGACGCCGCGAAGCCGACGAAGCCGGCCACGTCCATGCGCGGCAGCACGTCCGCGGGGACGGGCAGGACGGTCTCGAAGGCGATTCCGGGGAGGCGGCGCATGCGGTCTTTTGAGGGTTCTCGCTCGGTCTGGAGAGGTTGAGAGGCTGAGAGGTTGAGAAGTTGAGAGGCAGAAGAGGTGAGAGGTGAGGTGAGGTGAGATGAGCGGCTGCCAAAGATCGATGGGCGATTGCCTGGTCGGTGGATCACGAGATGCGAGGTTGGCGAGTCACCGACGGATACTTGGCCCCGTCGGGGACGAGGTGGATGCCCCGGCTTCCAGCCGGTATCGGTCATCGTGGCGGCCGTCGTCGCCCAGCCGCTTCACCTCGCCTGCCGCTCACCCTCTCAACCGCTCAGCTTCTCAACCTTCCCCTGCTGCGGTTTGATCCTCAGCAGAGGAAGGCCCGTCACTCGACCTCAAGCCGTTCATAGGCCAGGGTCATCTCCTCCATCGCCACGTCGCTGCCCTTGGCGTTGAAGGCGCCGGCCGACCACTTGGTGATGCGGGCGCGGATGAGCTTCCAGGTCATGACCACGGCGCTGTGGTCCTCGTTCTGGAGTTGGACCGTGACCGTGCGCAGGGCGTTCTGGTTGCCGTTGCGGATGTCGTTGAGCCAGGCGTAGAGATTGGTCGAGCCGATCAGCCCGCGTTTCAGTGTGATGTCGGAGACCTTGGAGAGACCGGTGATCTTGCGCACCGCGTTCTCCTTCTCGTTGCCGTTGCGGTACTCGGAGACCGAGACCTCATAGCCGAGGTTGGAGACGTCCTGGAAGCCGGCCTCGGGGCCATCGGTGGAACCGGTGCCGAGGTCGACCAGGAAGTTGAACTGCACGTAGGGACGATCGCGGAGGATGGCCATTGGTTTCCTGGGATGGGGATGGGGGTTGGCGGTGTCGAAGGCAGCGGTCGGGTGCCGGCGGCCGTGGTGCCGCGGGCGCCCGGAGCGCGCCCGCCAGCAGCCATCAGCCGCCAGCCATCAGCTCGGCGCGCTAGGCGCGCCGATCCCCAGTCCACTGGCCGATGCGGAAGATCACGAACTCGGCCGGGCGCAGCGGCGCCACGCCGATGAGGCAGACCAGACGGCCGTTATCGAGGTCGTTCTGGGTCATGGTCGAACGGTCGCAGCGCACGAAGTAGGCCTTCTCGGGCTTGTCGCCGAGCAGCGCGCCGTTGGTCCACTCGTTGAGCAGGAAGTCCTCGACCGTGCGCCGCACGTTGGCCCACAGCGCTTCGCCGTTGGGCTCGAACACCGCCCACTGCGTGCCCTTGTCGATCGAGCGTTCGAGGTAGGCGAAGTAGCGGCGCAGGTTGACGTATTTCCACTCGGGATCCGACGACATGGTGCGCGCGCCCCACAGGCGGAAGCCGCGGCCTTCGAAGAAGCGGAAGCAGTTCACGCCCTCGGGGTTCAGCACCTCCTGTTCGGCACGGTTGACCAGGCGTTCGAAGCCGACCGCGAGGTTGACCGGCTCATTGGCCGGCGCCTTGTAGACGGCGCGCACGATGTCGTTGCGCGCATAGATGCCGGCGACGAAGCCCGACGGCGGCAGATTGATCTCCTGGTTGGTGTAGGGATCGATCACCGTCACCCAGGGGTAATAGAAGGCGGCGTAGGTCGAATCGAACTTGGCGCGCTGGGTGCGCGCGTCGCCGACCGACAGGCCGCGGCCGGCGTCGATCACCGCGATGCGATAGCGCATCTTGGAACAGTGCGCGAGCAGGGCGCCGGTGACGCCATCGCCGGTGCTGTCGTTGTTCGCGGTGGCACCGGGCGCCGCCACGATCGAGATGTCCTCGATGTCTTCGAGCAGTTCGAGTCCGGTCTTGGCGGGAGTGCCGGTGCCGTCGTAGTCGCCGACCCCGGGCGACGCGGTGCCGTCGGTGCCGCCGGCGAGGTCGATCACCGCGGTGCTCTGCGCGTCGGTCGGGCTGCCCCCGCCGATGAAGGACGTGAGCTGCTTGCCCAGGGCGGCGAGGACGGCACGGCCATCAGTGAGATCGGCGCCGGACGCCAGCACCAGCGGCAGGCTGCGCGCCATGCCGAGCGTGGCCGGCGTGGCCGCGAACTTGCCGGTGAGCGAGTCGTCGACGCCGTTGCGGCGATGGCTCGGATCGAGCGCGAGGCCGTCCCACACCCGCGGCGTGCCGCTGCCGTCGGTGCTGGCCACGATCACCGTGGCGGTGACCACGCGCACCAGCGTCAGGGCGGCATCGCTGGCCGGCACGCCGGTCGCGACTCCGGCCTCGAAGAGCAGGATGCTGCCGTCGGGCTGGGCCTGGGCGCGATAGATCTTGAAGGTGGCGCCGCTGCCGCCGACCACGATGTCGTTGTGCACCAGGCCGCTGAAGCGCTTGACCGCGTTGATCGTGGCCAGGGCGTTGCCGCCATAGCGCAGCGCGACGATGACGCGCAGATTGCCGCCGGCACCGGGGAAGCGCGCCTTGATCACCAGCCGCTTGGCGGCGTCGCTTTCCAGCGCCACGGTGGGCAGATTGCCGGTCGCGGCGACCGCGCTGACCACGCCACCGGTGCGGTGGATGGCACGCGCCACGTACAGCCGTCGGCCGCCTTCGGTGAAGAAGGCGCGCACCGCGTGCCACATGAAGTTGGGCACCATGCTCGACCCGAAGTTGAGCGGCGCGCCATCGCCGTAGATCAGTTCGTAGTCGGCCAGGCTGGTGATGACGTCGGGTTGGATGTCGACCGGCCCGAAGCGCGTCGGCCCGACGAAGCCGGTGGTGGTGGTGCTGACACCTTCGATCGACTTCGACCGGAAGGACGTCTCTTCGACGTAGACGCCAGGGGCGAGGTATTCGGGCATGCGGGGTTCCTTGGGGGGCTAGTTCGGCGCGACCGCGATCGCGCGGTCGGCAGCGGTGCCGAGGATGGCGGGTTGGGCGAAGGTGACGGCGACGGTGGACAGGGGATTGCCGGCGTGGCTGAGCGTGGTGGCGTTCTGCGCCAGCAGCGCGCGCAGGTCGGGGATCGGCCCGGGGACGCGGCCGTAGAACGCGGCGAGGTCGAACGTCCAGCCGGTGCCGGACAACGGCAGCGGTGGCGCCGGCGGCAAGGGCGGTTCGGGCCAGCGGAACGGCAGTACGCACTCGCCGGCGGCGTCGGCGATGCCCAGGCCGATCAGCAGCCCGCCCAGCGACAGCCGCAGCACCGCGCCGGCGGCCGGACGGCCATCGCCGGCGTCGACCAGGCTGGCGCGCACGCTGCCCAGCGTGCCCGGGATGGGGCAGCTTGGCGCCGCGAACAACGGCACGCTGCGCTCGCCGGCGGGCAGCAGCGGCAGCGCCGGCCCATCGAGGTGCAGCGCGTAGGCGCCGCGATGCGGCAGGTTGGCGGTGAAGCGCCCGGGCAGGTAGCGACCACGAGCGTCGACCACGCTGACGATGAACGCCCGGGTGCCGCCGGGGATGGCGGCCCAGAACGCGGCATCGCCGCTGCCCACCTCGGCGGCGCGCAGATCAGGGAGATCGCGGGCGATGAAGGTGCCGATGCGGTTGGTGGCGGCGACGCGCGTGGCCCCGTTGCCCGTGACCGGCGTCACGCTCACCACCAGGCCGTCGCTGATGGCGGCGCCGCTGATAACGTCGCGGAAACGCACGCCCAAGGGCGTGACGTAGGTGCGCGTCTCGATGACTTTGAGTTCCATTCCTTACCCACCCGTCGCGGCCGGTACGGCGTAGCGCAGGACGCGGGTCTGGGCGTCGGGGCCCTCGACCAGCGGCACGGTGGAATCGAGGAAGAGCACGCGCGCGACGTAGGCGACCGACAGCGTCACCGCCGGCTTCATCAGTTCATGGATGTTGTTGAAGTCGGCCAGCGAGGGCGACTCGCAGATCAGGTCGAGCGACTCGTTGGCGCGGAACGAACCGGGCGCATAGCGGTTGAGCACCGCCGCCGGCAGGGTCGGCGTGTCGTCGAGCGTGCGCATCGCCCAGCCGAGCAGCCGCGACTGCTGGTCGGCGGTGCGCGCCCAGGCGGTGAGCAGGAAGCACAGGTCGACCGGCAGGCTGGGGCGGAAGCGGCTGCCATCCTCGGCGACGCGCGGCGCGCGGTTGCGATGGATGGGATTGGGCTCGACGCGGTAGAGGCACCACGACAGGCCTTCGGTGATGCGCGCGGTGCTGGCGGTGTCGCGGAAGTCGTTGGCCTGGTAGAAGGCGGCGCGCGCATCGGGGAACAGTGCCACCGGGATGGCATCTTCGATGATGCCGACCAGAGCCTTGCCGACCGATGCGATGGCCAAGGCAGTTGCCACAGCGTCCGCTTCCGGGTTTCGGGTTGCGCGGCGCTTCTAGGCACGGGCTGTCGAGCCTGCAAGACGCTGTAATGGCCTATTGATGCGTGATGAAGGCGCGACGACGCAACTGGTTGCGGAAACTCGAACGTCTCCAGCGATCCACCTGAACATTAGCTGGCATTGCTAAGCGATCGACGCCAGCGCCCAGCGACCGGGCGGTGGAACCGCCGCACCGCACGGGCAGCGCGGCGTCAGCAGTCTACTTCACGTCTCCAGGCGACGTGCAACTGCCGTGCCATTTCGCCTCAGCGGCTCAGCGGTTCAGCGGTTCAGCCTCAGCGCCCCCGCCACTCCGCCCCATCGGGAAAGTCGTGCGCGGCCAGCGCCGCCGGCGTGATGGCGATGCTGTAGCCGGGCGCGCTGGGCGCGACGTAGCGGGCGCGACGCACCACGCAGGGATCGACGAAGTGCTCGTGCAGATGATCGACGTACTCGATCACGCGATCCTGCCAGGTGCCCGACACGCACAGGAAATCCCACATCGCCAGATGCTGGACGTACTCGCACAGACCGACGCCGCCGGCGTGCGGACACACCGGGACGCCGAACTTGCGCGCCAGCAGGATCACCGCGAGCACCTCGTTGACGCCGCCCAGCCGGCAGGCGTCGATCTGGCAGAAGCTGATGGCGCGCGCTTGCAGCAGTTGCTTGAAGATGACCCGGTTGTGGCAGTGCTCGCCGGTGGCGACGCGGATGCCGAGCGGTTCGAGCGCGCGCGCGATGGTGGCATGGCCGAGCACATCGTCGGGACTGGTCGGCTCCTCGATCCAGTGCGGACGGAACTCGGCCAGGCCGCGCATGTGCACGATCGCCTGGTCGACGTCCCAGACCTGGTTGGCGTCCATGCTCAGTTGCCGGTCCGGACCGATCTCGGCGCGGATGATGGCGGCGCGCCGACGGTCGTCGGCGAGATCGCGGCCGACTTTCATCTTGAGGTGGGTGAATCCCGCCGCGATGGCCTCGCGACACAGCCGGCGCACCTTGTCGTCGTCGTAGCCCAGCCAGCCCGCCGAGGTGGTGTAGGCCGGAGCGCCGTCGCGCAGCAGCGTGGCGATGCGCTGGTCGCGGCCGACGGCGTTGGCGGTGAGCAGGTCGAGCGCCGCGGCCGGACTGAGTGCGTCGCTGATATGGCGGAAGTCGATGCAGCGCACGATCTCCGCCGGCGTCAAATCGGCGAGCAGGCGCCACAGCGGCTTGCCCGCGTGCTTGGCCCAGAGATCCCACAGCGCGTTGACCACGGCGGCGGTGGCGAGATGGATGACGCCTTTCTCAGGACCCAGCCAGCGCAGTTGGCTGTCACCGACCAACCGCCGCCAGGCGGCACCGGGATCGGCGATGAACGCCTCCAGGGTGGTGCCCACCACCAGCCCCGACAGCGCGCGCACCGCCGCCACGCACAGCTCATTGCCGCGACCGATGGTGAAGGTCAGGCCGTGGCCCTCCACTCCCGCGCCATCGGTGTGCAGCACGACGTACGCCGCGGAATAGTCGGGGTCGGGATTCATCGCGTCCGATCCGTCGAGCCGACGCGAAGTCGGAAAGCGGATGTCGCGGACGGTGAGGGCGGTGATGGTGGTGACGGTGGTCGGCATGGGGTTCCTGGTCGTGGCGAGCCGCCATGAGAACGGCCGCGGCCCGGCAGTCGATACCGCGCGTATGCCAATCACGGCCGCGGCGGTGCGCCGGGCGTATCGGCATTCAGCCGCCGGCACAGCCGCTGCACTTCACCGTCGGCGGCGGCGGCGATGAGGTGCTCACGGTACGGGGCGCGCTCCATCATGGCGTGCAGCCGCGGTCCGATCCTCCAGCCGCCACGCCCACCGCGGCGATCGATCCAGCCGCGCTGGCTGCTGAATAAGGCGGCCTGCTACCGAACCCCCGTACGTCCGTACGGTGGCAATCAGTCCAGCGCCGCCTGCTCACCGGTGCGGATCACCTCGATGATCGCCGCCACGCTCTCGGCTTCGCGCAACTGGGTGTCGATGAAATCGCTCTCCAGGATGCCGGCGATGCGCGCTTGCAGGCGCTGGTGGATGCGCGGCGCGCCGGCCGGGGTGAGCAGGATGAAGAAGAGGTGGGCGCGTTCATCGCGACCGGCCACCGGCACGCCCGCACGCGAACGCGCGAACAGCAGCGCCGGCTTGTCGAGCCCGGGCAGGCGCGCGTGCGGCATGGCGATGCCGCGGCCGAGGTAGGTGCTGACCAGGCGCTCGCGTTCGAGCACGGCGGTGGTGATGGCAGCGATCGACGCCGGCAGGTCGCTGGCAGGCACCTGGCGCAGGACGCTGGCGATGGCGGATTCGAGATCGCTGGCGTCGAGGTCGAGCACCACCCGGCCGGTGGTCAGCACGTCGGCGAGCGTCGCCGGCGGCTCGCTCTCGAACTCATCGTCGATGGTGCCGACGATCTCCTCGATGATGTCCTCCAAGGTGAGCATGCCGGTCCACCTGCCGTCGCTGGCGTGGACCAGGGCGACGTGGGTGCGCCGGCGCTGCATGTCGCCGAGGATCTGCTCAAGCGGCTGCTGTTCCTGCACGCGCAGGAACGGTCGCACCAGCTTGAGCAGATCGGGCTCGGCCCCGGATTCGCGCGGCGACAGCAGCACATCCTTGACGTGGACGATGCCGAGCGGCTTTTCGGGATCATCGCCGAGCAGCGGATAACGCGAGAAGCGCCAGGCGCGCAGGAACTGCTCCTGATCGCCCCAGTGCAGACCCAGGCGCAGCATGCGCACGGCACCGCGCGGACGCATGGCATCCTTGGCCTTGAGCTCGCCGAGATCGAAGACGTTCTCCATGAACAGCAGGCGGCGGAACGACATCATCCCGCCGGTGTGCGAGCGCGACAGGATGATGCGCAGTTCATCCTCGCTGTGCGTCTCGCCGTGGCCGATGCCGCCCAGGCCGATGGCGCCCAGGATCAGCCGGGTCGAACCGTTGAGCAGCCACAGCGGGGCGAAGAAGAACCAGCGGAAGGCGCGCAGGATGCCGGCCGACAGCAGCGCGGCCTGGTCGGCGCGGCCGATGGCGATCATCTTGGGCACCTGCTCGCCGATGAGCACATGCACGAACGAGATGAGCAGGACGCCGGCACCGACGGCGATGGCATGCGCCAGCACCGGCGAATGGACGCCGGCGGATTCCAGCAGCGGCTGCACCAGCGCGTGCGCCATCGGCTCGCCGACGAAACCGAGTGCGATCGAACAGAAGGTGATGCCGACCTGGCACACCGAGAGGTATTCATCGAGGTGGTCGATGACGTGCTTGACCGTGCGCGCGCGCGGGTTGCCGGCCGCCACCAGTTCATCGATGCGCGTCGGCCGCACCTTCACCGCCGCGAACTCGGCGAAGACGAAGAAGGCGTTGAGCAGCAGCAGCAGCAGCGCCGACAGCGCGTAGACGGCGATCAGCATGGGGGCGGGGAGTGTCGTGATGAGGAGATCAGCGCAATGCCCACGGAAGTGCTGCGCCAGGACGCCCTGAAGATCGACGCACAAGCAGGAATCATCAGCCACAGCGGCATCGGCTTGTGCTCATCTCGTGGGCACCCTGGTGCTGCGCAAGGCGCGCGGAAAGCCGGCCGTCAGCCGGTGCCCCGCATGCGGTCGTCGCCACCGACGCCGAACCCGCGATCGGCGGCATCGGCGGCATCGGCGCAATCCGCGCTGGGCCGTACTGACTTCTGCCTGCGGATGCGCGACGGTGATGTTCCATCGCGATCCCTGACCGCGGCAGGCACTGCGCTCTTGCCTTCAAACAACCGTTTGCATCATCCGTTTCAATCCTGCGTATGAGCCCTGCCGACCCCACCCGTGACCGCATCCTCGCCGCCGCCGGCGAGGAGTTCGCCGAGCACGGTTTCGCGCGCGCCACCGTGCGCGCCATCTGCCGGCGCGCCGGCGCCAACATCGCGGCGGTGAACTACCACTTCGGCGACAAGCAGCGCCTCTACGACGCCGTGGTCACCGGCGTGTGCGCGACCATCTCGACCGCGCACCCGGGCGCGGGTGCAGCCGGCAGCGCCCCCATCCGGCTGCGCGCGTTCGTCGGCCAGTACCTGGCGCGGCTGCTCGAACGTGGCCGCCCGGCCTGGCACCACCGACTGATGGCGCGCGAACTGAGCGCACCGAGCGCCGCTCTCGATTCGCTGGTCGAAGCGGCGATCCGTCCGCGCGCCGACCACGTCGCCGGCCTGGTGCGCGCCATCGCCGGCCCGGTGCCGGAAGCGGTCGTGCGCCGCTGCGTCGCTTCGATCATCGCCCAGTGCCTGCACTACCTGCACGCCCGGCCGATCATCGAACGCCTGCACCCGGATTGGCGTTTCGACGACGCCGAGACCGCCGCCATCGCCGACCACATCGTCGCCTTCAGTCTGCACGGGCTGCATGGGCTGCATGGGCTGCACGGGCTTCGCCCCGGTACCCGCCGCCGCGCCCAGCGCAGCGGCTCCGCACCTCGCACTCCGCACTCCGCACCTGGCCGCAGCCGGCGGCGCCCGTGAACCGCGTCGCCCTCATGATGCTGGTCGGCAACCTCGGAAAGTTCCTGGGCACGCTGTTCGGGCTGCTGCTGGCCGCCTTCCTGATCACCCAGCAGAACGCCATCTTCGACGGGCTGATGTCGCGCACCTACGGCGCCATCAGCGACTGCGGCTACGCCGACATCTGGGTGATGGATCCCAAGGTGCAGTTCATCGATGACCTCAAGCCGCTGCCCGACACCGCGCTGCAACGCGTGCGCGGCGTCGACGGCGTCGCCTGGGCGGTGCCGCTGTACAAGGGCATGCTCAAGGCGCGCCTGGACAACGGCACCTTTCAGACCTGCAACGTCTTCGGCCTCGACGACGCCACCCTGGTCGGCGGCCCGCCGGTGATGGTGCAGGGCAGCCTGGCCGACCTGCGCCGCGCTGACGGCGTCATCGTCGACGAGGTCGGCGCCAACGGAAAACTGGCGCGGCCGTCGGCCATCCCCGGCGGCAAGCCGGTGCCGATCGCGGTCGGCGACGTGCTCGAACTCAACGACCACCGCGCCACCGTGGTCGGCATCTGTCAGGTGTCGCGCACCTTCCAGTCGCAACCCGTGCTCTACACCACCTTCAACCGCGCCATGGCCTACGCCCCGCGCGAACGGCGCATGCTGACCTTCACCCTGGTGCAGGCCGCGCCTGGGGTCGATCACCGCGACCTGTGCGCGCGCATCACCGCCAGCACCGGCTTCGCCGCCCGCACCCGCGACGATTTCCGCACGCTGACCTACGACTATTTCATGAAGTACACCGGCATCCCGATCAACTTCCGCATCGCCGTCGGTCTCGCCTTCATCGTCGGCGCGGTGATCTCCGGGCTGATGTTCTACAGCTTCACCATGGACAACCTCAAGCACTTCGGCGCGCTCAAGGCGATGGGCGCGACCAACGGCCTGCTCCTGCGCATGGTCCTGCTCCAGGCCGGCTTCGTCGCCGCGGTCGGCTACGGACTCGGCGTCGCCCTCGCCGCCGCCTTCGGCATGGCCACCGCCGGCACCGAACTTGCCTTCAAGCTGGTCTGGCAGACGCCGGCGCTGACCGCACTGGCCATCGCCGCCATGACCACCGTCGCCGCGGTGGCGTCGAGCATCCGGGTGATGACCGTCGAACCGGCGATCGTCTTCAAGAGCTAGGCTGGCCATGAACCGTCCGCCGTGCGCTGGAAATACTCGACCCAGCCTTGGGGGGTGCGGGGGGCCACCCGGCGTCGGCGGGCAGGGACCCGCCGACGCTGCCCGGCAGGCGGCACGCGCAGACGCGAAGCGTCGAGCATGGCGCCGGAAGGGTCCGCGCGGCCGACCGCGCGACTCTCTGAGAGCGTCAGCAACTCGCGTCGGCGGGCAGGGACCCGCCGACGCCACCCGGCAGTGGCGGAGCGCAGGCGCGCAGCGCCGAGCACCGTCACGAGAGGGCCGGCGCGTTCGCGCCTGGCGTGCCGGTCGTCCGGCACGGTCGCCGTCGTCGGCGACTTGCGTGAGCGGTACCACGCGACGCGTCGGCGGGCTGGGCCCCGCCGACGCAACCCGGCAGCATCGACGCGCAGGCGTGCAACGCCGAGCATCGATGCGAGAGGGACGGTCACCCAACCGTGCAGTTGATTGCTCCCGCCCGCGATTCGTAGCGACCCGCTGAGACCGCCATGTCCGCAGAACCCGCCGTCTCCTGTCGCGGCGTCACCAAGAGCTACCGCACCAAGGCCGCCACGGTGCCGGCGTTGCGCGGCATCGATCTCGACGTCGCCGGCGGCGAGCTGCTCATGCTGGTCGGGCCGTCTGGTTGCGGCAAGACCACGCTGATCTCGGTGATGGCCGGCATCCTCGATCAGGACGACGGTGAATGCCGGGTGTTCGGCAGCGATCTCAAGGCGTTGGGAAATTCCGGCAAGACGCGGTTCCGCTCCGCCAACCTCGGCTTCATCTTCCAGGCCTTCAATCTGCTGCCGACGCTGACCGTGGGCGAGAACGCGGCGGTGCCGTTGCTCATCCGCGGCGAGCCGCGCGCGCGCGCGCTGGCCACCGCCGGCGAACTGCTCGATCGCGTCGGCCTCGGCGACCGCCGCCACGACCTGCCGGCACAGCTTTCCGGCGGCCAGCAGCAGCGCGTGGCCATCGCCCGCGCGCTGGTCAACGCCCCGCGCCTGCTGGTCTGCGATGAGCCGACCTCGGCCTTGGATGAGGATAACGGCCAGAAGATCATGGGCCTGCTGCGTGAGGTCGCGCTCGGCGCCGGCCGCTCGGTCGTGGTGGTCACCCACGATGCGCGCATCTTCCCTTTCGCCGACCGCATCGCCTACATGGGCGACGGCCGCATCCTGCGCATCGCCGCAGGCAGCGCCGGCCGCGACGTCACCGCCACTGCAAAGGGGCAGCAATGACCAGCCAATCCATGACCGAGCGCTGTGCGCGATGGGGGGTGCGGGGGGCGAAGCCCCCTGCAACAAAAGCAAGCGGCCCGGCGGAGCCGGCATCATGGCTTCGGCGCCGGCAGAGCCGGGCCGCGATAGTCCGCACCATCTTGCTTCCGCTCGCCGCCGCCGCCGGCCTGGCCTTCGCGGGCTGGCGGGTCGCCGTCACCGCCCGGCCGGTGCCGGCCGCGCCGCCGGTGGCAGCGCCGTCGGTCTCGCCCTTCCCGACCTTCATCGCCGGCGCCGGACTGATCGAGGCATCGAGCGAGAACATCGCGATCGGCTCGCCGGTGGGCGGTACCGTGGTCGCCGTGCTGGTCGAAGCCGGCGCCGTGGTCAAGGCAGGCGATCCGCTGTTCCGTCTCGACGACCGCAGCCAACGCGCCGAGGCGCTCTCCAGACGCACGCGCCTGGTCGCGGTGCGCGCGCAGCGGGCCCGCCTGGCCGCCATGCCGCGCAGCGAGGACCTGCCACCGGTGGTGGCGCGACTGGCCGCAGCAGCGGCGCAGGCCGCCGACGCCCGCCAGCAGCTCGGGCTCTACGAAGCGGTCACCGACGCCCGCGCCATCGCCGTCGACGATCTCAACCGCCGCCGCGCCGCGGTACTGGTCGCCGCCGCCAACGTCGCCCAGGCCGAGGCCGACCTCGCCAGCATGAAGGCCGGCGCGTGGGCGCCCGACCTGGTGGTGGCCGACGCGCAGATCGCCGAGGCCGAGGCCGCGGTCAGCGCCGCCGAGGTCGAGGTCGCGCGCCTGACCGTGGTGGCGCCGATCGCCGGTCAGGTGCTGTCGGTGAAGGTGCGGCCCGGCGAGTACGCCACTCCCGGTGCGCTGGCCACACCACTGGTGCTGCTCGGCGCCGTCGATCCCCTGCACGTGCGCGTCGACATCGATGAGCACGACGCCTGGCGGTTGAAACCCGGCGCCAAGGCGGTGGCCAACCTGCGTGGCAACAGCCGCATCGCCGTCACCCTGGAATGGGTGCGCGCCGAGCCCTACGTCGTCCCCAAGCGCTCGCTCACCGGCGACAGCGTCGAGCGCGTCGACACTCGCGTGCTGCAGGCCATCTTCCGCTTCCGGCGCGGTGACCAGCCGCTGTTCGTCGGCCAGCAGCTCGATGTCTTCATCGACGCGCCACCCATCGTGGCGGCGCCGGTGGTGACGCCGTGACGGGGGACGTGCGGAGTGCGGAGTGCGGGGTGCGGGACTCGACCGCGCGCTGCCCGGCGTCCAGCCCGTTCACGCATGCCACCAGCTGGCGAGGACCGTACGCCGGACGCGGCTTGGCGCTGCTCGCCATGCTGACGCTCACCGCCTGCGCGGTCGGGCCGGACTACCGTGTGCCGAAGCCAGAGGCGCCAGCGACCTGGAGCCGCGACGCGGTGCCACCGGCCGGACTGGGCGCGGCCAATGCCGCGCTGGTCGAACCGGCGCGCTGGTGGACGGCATTCGCCGATCCCGGCCTCGACGCCGCGCTCGCCCTGGCACTGACGCGCAACCACGACCTGCGCCTGGCGGCAGCGCGCATCGCCGAAGCGCGCGCGGCGCGGCGCCAGGCCGGCGGCACCCTCGGCCCGACCGTCACCGCCACCACTGCCGGCTATCGCGAGCGCTACAGCGAGAACGGCCGCGGCGGTTTCTCCGGCTTCGGCGGTGGCTCCGGCGGCTTCGACGTCGAGCAGAGCTACTGGAAGGCCAGCGTCGATGCGTCGTGGGAGCTCGACCTCTTCGGCGGTCTGCGCCGCGGCGTCGAGGCCGCCGACGCCGACCTCGCGGCGATCGCCGAGGCGCGGCGCGGCGTGCTGGTGCTGGTGCTGGCCGAGACCGCGCGCGCCTACCTGGACGCGCGCACCCTCGCCCGTCGCGTCGACCTCGCGTCGCGCATCCGCGACAACCTGGCGGCGATCCGCGAGCGCACGCGCAGCCTGGCCGCCGCCGGCCTGGTCAACGCCGTGTTCGTCGCCAAAAGCGACGGCGATCACGCTGCCGCCGAGGCCCTGGTGCCCCAACTCATGGCCCAACGCGACGTCAGCGTGCGTCGGCTCGACCTGCTGCTCGCGCAACCCGCGGGGACCAGCGCCCCCCTCTTCACCCGCCCCGATCCCACCGACCCGGGCCACGTCGCACTGCGCCTCGATCTGCCCGCCGAACTGGTGCGCCAACGCCCGGATCTGCGCCAGGCGGAACGCGAACTCGCTGCCGCCACTGCGCGCATCGGTGTCGCCTCCGCCGACCTCTACCCGCGCCTGTCATTGACCGGCAGCTTCGGCTTCGAGTCGGCATCGCTTAGCGACCTGTTCACGGCCCCCAACCGCGCCTGGTCGATCGGACCCGCGATCAGGTGGCCGGTGTTCTCATCCGGCCGCGTGCGCGCCGCCATCGGCGTCCAGGAAGCGCGCACCGAGCAGGCTCTGCTGCGCTGGGAACAGGCGGTGTTGCGCGCCTTCAGCGAGGTCGAGGACGCGCTGTCCAACCTCGCCCGCGAACGCGAACGCCACCTGCTGCTGACGCAGGCCTACGCCGTGCAACGCGACGCCACCGCGCTGGCGGAGGAGCGCTACGCCAAGGGCGTGGACAGCGAGGTGGCGGTGCTGGAGCAACGTCGACTGATGTTGGAGGCCGAGGATCGCTGGAGCGGCAGCCGTCAGGCGTGCCGGCTGGCGGTGGTGGCGCTGGCGCAGGCGGTGGGTGGGGGGTGGGAGGAAGAAGCGCGCTGAGCAGCGCGACGTCCTCGGCGTGCGGCCGCCATCACCCGCCCTCGGGTCACGGGATGGGCACGTTGGTCGAATGCATGCAGCGCCCGTCGTCCCACTCCCAGAGCGACTGGCCATCCATCGGCGTCGGTCGAACCGTAGACCCGACGGCGTTGTCCCAGAGCGCGAAATGCAGGTGATGGCCGGCCGAGTTGCCGGTGTCGTCCATCAGGCCGAGCCGTTTGCCCTGCTTCACATACATCCCGATGCTGACCGGGATGCGCGCCGGACCGTCGAGGTGGAGATACTGCGCCGAATAGCGCAGCTTGAGAGCCGGCATGACACCGGTGAGCAACGCGATGAAGTAGGCGATCACCACTGCGCCCTGCTCCTTGCCGGTGATGTGGGCGATGCTCACAACGTTTTCGACGGTGGTGCCCCCGGTGGGGGTGGCGGATTGGACCACGGACACGATGCCATCGGCCACTGCCAGGCACGGTTGACCGAAGGTGTTTTGCGACTCGACGAGCAGGAGTCCGAGCGTCAGCGGTTCCAGCGGGACCAGTGCCGCCTGGACCGGGTGGCTGGTCGCGAAATCGACCGCGAAGAAACTCGTACCGACATGCGTGGTCGGTTGGCCGTAATACAAGCCGCCGAATCCGAAACCGCAGTCGGACTTCGGGAACAATGCGTCGATGACCAGGGAAGCGAAGATCGGGGTGAGCACTGCGGCGACGAGCTTGGTCGTCGCCATGTGGGCAGCGAAGGGTGCGATGCCGCCGGCATAGAAATGAGTTCCGCGCACCCAGGGGGATTTCATCGCGAGGTCGGCGACGGTGATGGCGTTGCCGGAGACACCCGCCGGCGGCGGCTCCGGCGGTTCGGCTGGATCGGGCACATCCGGGGGATCGAAGGGATCGCCTGGCAGCGGCTTGCCGCCGTCGTCGTCCTGTGGTGGACGGGCCATGGCCAGGAGCCGATGCGCGTCGGACGCATCGGACGCGGGCACAATGGCGATGCCGCCCCATTCGTAGCCGCCTGGCGCCCAGTTCAGGATGAAGCGCACGTGGTCGCTGCCCAGCCGGCCTTTCCATCCCACGGTGTCGAGGTAGCGCTTCTCACCGGAGCCGGCGAGTCCCTCGGCGACCCGGAGATCGCTGGTCGCCAGATCGGCGAGCAACACATCGAGGACCGGCGCCGCGTCGACGAACCCGCGTTCTGAATTGACCACGGCGATGGAGAAGTGCGTCGGCGAGGCCAGATTTTTCAAGGCGCCGGAATCGCGCGCGACGAGCGCCGCTGCGAGCTCCACAGCAAGCACGTGCGCCGTCGGCCGTACGCCAGTCCGTTTCGAACGCAGCCGGCGCAACCCACGCGAGGCGAGGTCGCGGTAGGGTGCGGCGCCACGGTGAAAGTGATCCCTGACCTTGGCCGCGGTCGCGAAGGCCTTCATCGCCTCCGGATAGAGGCCGGCCCGTTCGGCCATGCACCCCGCGGTGTAGGCCAGCTCCCCCGGATAGGATGAGCCGGCATAACGCTCGGCCGCCTCGGCCAGCGTCGCCAATGCCTGGGGGACCTCTTTCAGGCGTTCATGCGCATGCGCCGCGGAGCGCAGCGCGATCGCGCCCAGCGCCTCGCCGCAGTAGCGCCGGCCGCGGTGCTCCGCATGCACCTGCCGGTAGGCGGCGATCGCCGGCCGCAGCTCCCCGGCGAGCACATGGTTGTCGGCCAGCCAGAGCTGGAGGAACGGAGCCAGCGTCCCACTCGGATCGGCTGCGATCAGCCGTGCCAGCTCGTTGTTGGCGGCGGTGGGCACACCACTCCCTCGGCAGGCCTGGATGAGTTCGCAGATCTGCCGCCACTGACGGTAGGTCTCGAGATCGCGCGGCTTGATCGGCCGTGGACCGGTCGGCTTCGTGCGTTTGCGTCGGTGTGCCATGTCCTGCCTCGCGGAGTGACCGGCAGCGTCCAAGGAAGCCGCTGAAAGGAACAGCTACTTCAGCTGGCCAGGATCTGCATCGGCCGCTGCCAGGCCGTCTTCAGCTCATTGATGTCCGCGCGCAGATCGCCGCCCAGGCCGCGGATGCTCAGCGTCGGCGCGGTCACCACTTCACCGACCACGGCATGCGGCACGGTGGCGAGCAGGTGGCGGGCCTCGTCGACGCGCGCGCGGGGGACGGTGAGGACGATGCGGCTGAGCGACTCGCTGAACAGCAGGGTGTCGAGCGCGTGTACGCTCGACGAGCGCGGCGCCAGGCCGGCGTCGATCGCCATGCCCAGGCCGCCGGCGAAAGCCATCTCGGCAAACGTGGTGCCGAGGCCGCCGTCCGAGCAGTCGTGGGCGGCGTTGACCACGCCGGCGGCGGTGCAGGCGGCGACGGCGCGCAGCACTGGGCGCGACAGGGCGCGATCAAGCTTGGGGACGAAGCCGCCGGGGATGCGGCGCAGGGCGAGGTATTCGCTGCCGCCAAGTTCGTCGCGGGTCTCGCCGACCACGATCACGGCGTCGCCGGCGGCCTTGGCGTCCATGGTCACGGCGCGCTTCACGTCGGGCATAACGGTCAGGGCGGTGATCAGCAGTGTGTGCGGGATGCGGATGGTGCGGCCGTGGAAGGTGAACTCGTTGGACAGGCTGTCCTTGCCCGAGACGAAGGGCGTGCCGAAGTAGATGGCGAGTTCGTAGCAGGCCTGGCAGGCGCGCACCAGGGCACCGAAGACCGCCGGGTCGGTGCACTTGGCCCACGAGAAATTGTCGAGGATGGCGACGCGATCGAGTGGAGCGCCGACGCAGGCGAGGTTGCGCAGCGCTTCTTCGATGCCGGCGGCGGCGGCGTGGTAGGCGTCGACGTCGCTGAAGTTGGTGTTGAGGCCGCACGCCAACGCGATGCCGCGGTCGCTGCCGGGGATGGGCGCGACCACGGCGGCATCGCTGGGGCCGTCGTGATTGATGCCGACCAGCGGCTTGACGATCGATCCGGCCTGCACCTCGTGGTCGTACTGGCGGATCACCCATTCCTTGCTCGCCACGTTCGGTCGCGCCAGGACGCCAGCGAGGGTGACGGCGAGATCGGCCGGTGCCGACACCGTCGCGGCGGCCTCGACCGGCGCGGTGAACACCGCCGGACGGCGCAGGCGCGGGACGCCGTCATGGAGGAAGTCCATGGCGAGGGCGCCGACCACGGCGTCCTGCCAGCACAGCGTCAGGCGGTGGTCGTCAGTGATGCTGCCGATCACCACCGCCTCGACGCCTTCGGCGGCGAAAATCGCTAGTGCGTCGGCGACCTTGGCCGGCGCCACGGTGGCGACCATGCGCTCCTGGGATTCGCTGATCCACACCTCCCAGTAGGACAGGCCGGCGTACTTCAGCGGCACGCGGTCGAGGTCGATGCGGCAGCCGAGCGCGCTGGCGATCTCGCCGCAGGCCGACGACAGGCCGCCGGCGCCGCAGTCGGTGAGCGCGGTGAACAGCCGGGCGTCGCGCGCCTGGAGCAGGCAGTCGAGCACCTTCTTCTCTTCGATGGCGTTGCCGATCTGCACCGCGCCCGACGACACCACCTCGGACTTGTCGTGCAGCTCGGCCGACGAGAAGGTGGCGCCGTGGATGCCGTCGCGGCCGGTGCGCCCGCCGATGCACAGGATGGCGTCGCCGGTCTGCGCCTCCTTCTCGACCGCCCAGCGCGGGATGAGCCCGACCGTGCCGCAGTAGACCAGCGGGTTGCCGACGTAGCGCGGATCGAAGCGGATGGCGCCGTTGACGGTCGGGATGCCCATGCGGTTGCCGTAGTCGCGCACGCCGGCGATGACGGCGCGCGCCAGCCGACGGGGGTGGATGGTGCCGGGCGGCAGCGTGGCGGGATCGGCGTCGAGTTCGCCGAAGCAGAACACGTCGGTCGAACAGATCGGTTTGGCGCCGACGCCGGTGCCGAGCACGTCGCGGATCACTCCGCCCAGGCCGGTGTTGGCGCCGCCGTAGGGTTCGATCGCCGATGGCCGGTTGTGGGTCTCGACCTTGATGCACACGCCCATCTCGTCGGTGAAGGCGATCACCCCGCTGTTGTCCTTGAACACCGACCAGCACCACGGCGCCGCCAGTTCGCGGGTGGCGCGGGCGATGGTCTCCTTGAGCAGGTTGTCGATCACCACCGTGCCGCTGCGTCCGCTGCTGCCGAGCGGACCGCTGTACTCGACGATGCCCTTGAGCGTCTTGTGCACGCAGTGCTCGGACCAGGTCTGCGCCAGCGTCTCGAGTTCGACATCGCTGGGCGCGCGGCCGAGTCCGCGGAAGTGCGCCTGGATGGCGCGCATCTCCTCGATGGTCAGGCTGAGGCAGCCGTCCTGCGAGAGCTTCATCAGCGCCGTGTCGTCGAGCGCGCCCAGCGCCACGTCGCGGCGGACCTGCGCCACGGTGCCGCCCGGGGCGCGCAGGCGCACGCCCTCGGCCGGATCGATGGCGACTTCCTCGATGGCCTGGTTGGCCAGGCATTTCCACGCCAGCAACTGGCAGTCGGCGTCGCTGGCCGCCGCCACCTCGACGCGGGTGCCGCAGCGCACCGCGGTCAGGCGCAGGCCGAGATCGCCGGCGCCCTTGACGATCGACGCCTCGATCGGGTCCATGACGCCGGTCTTGCGCTGGATCTCGATCACCCGCCGGCCATTGGCCGCAGGAGTCGTCAGGCTGGCGCGTTCGATCACCGGATCGCTGAGCAGGCGCGCGCCGAGGCGTTCGAGCGCGGCGCGGTCGAGATCGCCCTGCACCAGATAATAGCGGCTGCGCCGCAGGTCATCCAGACGGCCCAGGCCGAGCGCGCGCGCTTCGTGGACGAGATGGGCATCGACAGCGGGGACGAGCGGCAGGACGTCGATGCGATGGGTCGCGGGCATGGTCGGGGGAGGGTAGGTCGATGATGGGCGGGGCAAGGCCGGCCGGGGGCTGGGCTGGTGTGGCGACAACGCCGACGTATCCCGTGCAACGATCGCATGGCCGCCCGCCCCGTCCTGCTGATGCTGCTGGCCGCCGCCTGCCTGGTGGCCCCCGAACCGCCGACCGCGCTCCCCGTCACCCCCGCGCCGCTATTAAGCGTTCCCGCGCTGATTCGCGTCGCCCCTGACCCTGGAGCCTTCGTCGAGGTCGACCTGCCGCTGACCGTGACCGCGGCGATGACCCTGCTCGCCGCCGAGGTCGATTGCAGCTGCCTGGTCGTGCTGACGCCGCTGCCACTGGCGCTGATGCCGGGGCGCGCGGCAGCACTGCGGCTGCGCGTGGCCGGAGTGCTGCCCGGGATGCACTCCGTGCGCCTGGCGACGACCGGCGCGCCAGCGCAGGTCGAGGTGCAGGTGATCGGCGAGGGTCTCGGCCAGGGCGGCGATCTGCTCGACACCCTGCTGGCCGAGGCGCGCCTGGCGCGCTGTACGGCGTGGTTCGTCATCCACGATCTGCGCGGCCAGGTGCGCAACTGTGGGTGCAGCGCCGGGTCGCTCGGTGGCATCGACCACCTGGCGGCGCTGCCGGCGGCGTGCCGGACGCGCGGGCCCGACGTGGCGACGCGGTTCGTGCTCAGCGGAGAGGTCGAGGTCGCGGAGGTCCGCTCGGCAACTGACGAGCGCGGGTCGGCGACCCGCGCTAGCACCGGCATCACCGCAGCACTGGCCCCCTACGGCTGGGCCACCGACGCGCGCATCGTGGTTGCCGATCAGGTCGACGCCCACCTCGACGCGCCCGGAGTGGTTGCGGTCATCCCGCGTGGCGGTGAGGCGCCCAATCATGCGCGCGTGGTCGTCCCCCTCGCCTCCGGCGGCATGGTCGCCGAGGTACTGCTGGTCGATGCCGCCGGCGTCATCCGCGGCCGCCGCCGCCTGCCCATCGACGCCACCCTGCCGGCCGAGCCGGCGATCCTCGCGCATTTTGCCGAGCCGCCGACTCTGCGCCTCGACGCCGCCGCCGACCCATCGGCATCCTGCCGCGACTGCCACGCCGCCGATCACGCATCGTGGTCGCTGAGCCGCCACGCCCGCGCCTGGCAGTCATTGAAGCCCGCCGACCACGGCGAGAGCTGCGCCCGCTGCCACACCACCGCCCTGCCCGCCGTAGCCCCAGCCCCGCCCCGCCTGGCCCCCGGCGTCCACTGCCAGGCCTGCCACACCGGGGCCGACGCCCACGCCACCGCCCGTCGCCGCGGCGACCCCCTGCCCACCACCGGCGCCAACGACTGCCGAACCTGCCACGACGCCAAGCACCACCCCGGTTTCGACCGCGCTCAGGCCTGGTCGGTCATGGTGCACGGGGCGCGGTGAGGTCGACCCCCAGAAAGCGCGCCAGCGGCGCGCGGTCCCAGGGCGCGATCTCGTACCCATGTCTTCCAAGGGGGGCAGCGCCGAAGGCGCGTTTGTCGGGGGGAGCGGCCTGATGCCGATCACCCCGAAAAAGCGCTCACCCCGAAAAAGCAGCGATCGACGCCTGCTGCGCCACCCGCTGCGCGATCGCGCGGAACGCGGCGGCGCTGTGGCTCTGGGGATGCGCGAGCACCACCGGCATGCCGGCGTCGCCGGCGACGCGGATAGACGGCTCCAGCGGGACGGCGCCGAGGAAAGGCACTTCGAGTTCGCGGGCGTAGGCTTCGCCGCCGCCGACGTCGAAGATCGGTTCGACGTGGCCGCACTGCGGGCAGACGAAGGTCGACATGTTCTCGACGATGCCGAAGACGCGCACGTTGACCTTGTCGAACATCGACACCGAACGCCGGGCGTCGGCCAGGGCCACGTTCTGCGGGGTGGTCACCACCACGGCTCCGGCCATGGGCACGGTCTGGGCCAGGGTCAGCTGCACGTCGCCGGTGCCGGGAGGCAGGTCGATGATCAGGTAGTCGAGTTCGCCCCACTCGACGTCGGACACGAACTGCTTGAGCGCGCCGACCACCATCGGGCCGCGCCAGATCACCGCCTGCTCGGGATCGACCAGGAAACCGATCGAGATCAGCCGCACGCCGTGACTTTCCAGGGGCAGCATCTTCTTGTTGGCGATGAAGGGCTCGCGGCTGACCCCCATCATGGTCGGGATCGACGGGCCGTAGATGTCGGCATCGAGCAGCCCGACGCGTGAGCCCGAGGCGGCCAGGGCGCAGGCGAGATTGACCGCCACCGTGCTCTTGCCGACGCCGCCCTTGCCCGAGCCGACGCCGATGATGTGGCGCACGCCAGGCAGCACCGGACCGTCGGCCGAACCGCGCGGCACCTCGGCGCTGACCGCGATCTCGGCCACGGTGAGGCCGGGCACCGACAGCGCCGCGGCGCGGCACTGGTCTTCGAGCTGCTGTTTCACCGGGCAGGCGCCGGTGGTCAGCACCAGACGGAAACGCGCGGTGGTGCCGTCGATGACCAGGTCGCGCACCATGTTGAGCGCCACCAGATCCTGGTGCAGGTCAGGATCCTGCACGGTGGCGAGGGCGGTGCGCAACTGGCTCAACTGGCTCAACTGGTCGACGGTGGGCATGGCGCGGGATCCTCGCCGCGGCGCCGTACGGGCAAGACCAGGGGCGCGCCGGGACTTGGATGGACGCGGCTTGAACCTATGCTCCGCCCCGCCATGTTCGGACAGCCTTTCTACCTTGGGCATTTCGGACGCACACCGGTCTACGTCGGCGGCGACATCCTGTTCATGGTCGTGCTGGTCTACATCTGGAACGCGGACCGGGGCATGGTCCAGTTCGCAATCTCGCTGATGACGCTGTTCCTGGCCGTGCTCTTCCACGAAGCCGGCCATGCAGCGGTCGCGCGCATGCAGGGCAAGCAGGGCGTGACCATCGTCATCGGCGCCTTCGGCGGCGTCTGCGTCTACGCCGCCGACCGTCAACGCCTGAGCGACGTCTTCATCCAGGTCGCCGGAGTCTTCGTCAATTTCATGCTCGCCGGCGCCGCCTGGCTGGTGCACCAGCACGTGCCGATGGGCAGCCCGCTGCTCGTCGCCTGCGTGTGGTCGTTCTTCACCTGGAACTTCGTTCTCGGCATCTTCAACAGCCTGCCCATCTATCCCCAGGACGGCGGCCAGATCGTGCTCACCCTGACCAGCGCGGTGATGCGCGTCGACCGGGCGCGTCGCCTCACCCTGGCGGTGACCATCACCGCCGCCGTGGTCACGCTCTTCCTGATCTACCACTTCTTCGGGACGATCAGCGCGTTCACCCTGGTGATGATCGCACTGCTCGTCTTCACCGCCTTCCGCCAGTTGCGCTGACCATGCCCCGCGTTCTTTCCGGCATCCAGCCGTCCGGGCAGCTCCACCTCGGCAACTACACCGGTGCCATCCGGCAGTTCCTCGACTTGCAGCGTGAGCACGAGCTGTTCATCTTCGTCGCCAGCTACCACGCCCTGACCAGCCAGCGCGACGCCGGCGCGCTGCGCGACGCCACCCGCCAGGTGGTGGTCGACTACCTCGCCTTCGGTCTCGATCCCGAGCGCTGCAGCATCTATCTCCAGCAGGACGTGCCTGAGGTCACCGAACTGGCCTGGCTGCTCGCCTGCGTGACGCCGGTGTCGTGGATGGAGAAGGCGGTGTCCTACAAGGACAAGGTCGCCAAGGGCATCGGCGCCAACGTCGGGCTGTTCACCTATCCGATCCTGCAGGCCGCCGACATCCTCGCCGTCGACGCCGACCTGGTGCCGGTCGGCCGCGATCAGGTCCAGCACCTCGAACTGGCGCGCGACATCGCCGCGCGCTTCAACGAGGAATTCAAGTCCGCGGTGTTCAAGCTGCCCGCCTACCGCCTCGCCGCCGACGCCGAGCTGCTGCCCGGCACCGACGGCGAGAAGATGTCGAAGAGCTACGGCAACACCATCGACCCCTTCCTCGACGAAAAGGCGCTGCGCAAGCTGATCATGTCGGTGAAGACCGATTCCACCGCGCTGGAGGCGCCCAAGGTCCCCGAGACCTGCACGGTGTTCCGCATCGTCCGCGCCCTCGCCGGCGCCAACGCTGCGCGCACGGTTGCGCTGGCCGCGCGCTACCGCGCCGGCGGCATGGGCTACGGCCACGCCAAGCAGGAATTGTTCGAGCTGATCCTCGATCACTTCGGACCCGCCCGCCGCCGCCGCGCCGAGATCCTCGCCCGACCCGCCATCGTCGATGACGTCCTGCGCCTCGGCGCCCTGGCCGCGCGCGCCAAGGCGCAGACGGTGCTGGCGCGGGCGCGGGCCGCGGTGGGGCTGTAACGAGCGCAGCGCGGGCGCCCCGGGCGTCGTCGGCTGTGCACGCACCGCGGCGCCGGTCAGCCATCGTCCGTCCCTTCCCACGCCCGCCGCAGGCCCTAAGCGTGGCGGCTCACCGGGCGCTCATGCCGCCCGGCCACCCTTCCGCCGCAGGAGCCTTCCATGATCCGTCCCCTCTTCGCCCTCTTCGCCCCCATCGTCCTCGCTGGCCTCGCCGCCAACGCGTCCGCCGTCGACTCCTGGACCATCGACAGCGTGCACACCAGCGCGCTGTTCAAGATCCAGCACGTCGGCGCCGGCAACTTCTACGGCCGCTTCAACGACATCGCCGGCACCCTCACGCTCGACGCTGCCGACGCGTCCAAGAACGCGGTCACCATCACCATCAAGATCGACAGCGTCGACACCAAGACGCCCAAGCTTGATGAGCATCTCAAGAGCCCGGACTTCTTCAGCGCCAAGGAGTTCCCCAACCTCACCTTCGTCAGCAAGAGCATGACCCCGGCCGGCAGCGACGTCTACGACGTGGTCGGCGAGCTCACCCTGCACGGCGTCACCAAGCCGGTGACGGTGAAGGCGGTCAAGGTCGGCCAGAAGGGCGACCGCATCGGGCTGGAGACCGCCTTCACGATCAAGCGCAGCGAATTCGGCATGAAGTTCATGCTCGACCGTCTGCCCGATGACGTCGGCATCATCTTCAGCCTTGAAGCCATCGCCAAAAAGTAGTTCGCGGTGACGTCGGCAGGAGCGTCGCCGTCGTCCGTCGACGCTCCACGCCGTGATGGCGCCGGGCGCCCCGAGCGCTTATCATCCGCCGCCCCACGACGAGCAGCGGAGACGCAATGGATCTGGGAAGAGAACTGCTATTCGGCGTCGCTGCGCCTGGGCTGATCTCGGTGATCGGTCTGCTGGCGGCACGCGCCGTGCGCATGCGCCTGGGCACCTGGGCGCTGCGTGCGGGCTGGGATGGCGCCGTGCTCGCCTTCGCCTGCCTGGCCGCCCACCTTGCCCTGATCGGTTCACCCGACCTCGCCGCCGTCTTCGGACTGGCGCCGCGCTTAGGCAGTGGCCTCGACCTGCTGCCCCTGGCGATCGGCGCCCTCGCCCTGGCCGCACTGGTCCTCGCCGATGGCCCGGACGTGCGCTGGTGGCGCTGGCCACTCCTGGTGGTGGTGCTGGCGGCGGCGATCGGCGGGCCGCTGTTCCGGCTCGAATGGCTGGGCCGCGCCGAACGCCTGGGCACCAGCGTGGGCGCCGAGGCGCCGCGCTTCGTCCTTGGCGCCCTCGGCCTGGGTCTCGTCGCCACCCTGCTGCTGGCCGGTCACGAAGCGGTGGCACGCCGCCTGCCGCCGCTGTCCTGGGCGCTGGTGTGGCTGGTGGTCGCCGGCGTCGCCGCGCTCGCCTGCGTGCAGCACAGCACCGCCAGCCTGGCCCTGCTCATCGGCGCGGTGGCGGCCGGGATCGGCGGACTGGCGGTGGCCGCGGTCGGCCTCGGCGAACTGCGCTGGGCCGGGCTGACCCTGGTGGCGCTCGGGCTGATCGCCGCCCTCGGCACCTACGCCGCCACGTCAGGCGAGGATGCCAGCCTGGGCATCGCCATCGCCCTCCTGCTGATCAGTCCGCTGCTCGCCGGCCTGGGAGCCTGGTGTGCGCGCACGCCATTCCTGCAGGGACTGATCGCGGTGAGCGTGGTCGCCGGCACCGCCGCCGCCGTGTTCTGGTGGCAGTGGCCCGACGCGGCCGGCACGTACTCCTGAACTACCTGCATCGCAAGGACAGGCCGTGGAGCCAATGCGATTTATCACTTGCCCGACTTGCCAGTGCGGTTGAGCGCAGGGTACCCTGATCTGTGGCTGTCCGCGCAACATCCCGGAATCGTGGCCATGGCACCGTGGCGGCGCTGCTCGGCGCGCTGGTGATGCCGGCATTTTCCGGTGAGGTGACGGTCGCCGTCGGTCTGTGGCAGGGCTGGCGCGAGACCGATCTCAGTTGGGACATCGCCAGCGCCGACGGAGCCGCGGCCGACTCCCGCTATCAGGACATCGGCGCCTGGACCACCCGCCTGGGCGTCGGCGTGGCCCTCGACCAGATCACGCTGCGCATTCAGGGCGACTACGGCGTCATCGTCGCCGGCAGCAGCCGCGACCGTGTCCTCGCCGCCGACGGCAGCCTCAGCGAGCAGGTCGATGCACAGTCCGATGATGGCTGGGCCTCCGCCTTGGTGGTCGGCCTGGGCTGGCGACTGGTGCCGGAAGTGGGCTATGCGCGCAGCGAACGCAGTCTCGTCCAGCGCGACGGCGTGCGCACCGTCCCCGACGGCGCCGTGCTCGCCGGACTCGACAACCGCTTCTCCGCCCGCTGGGCGGGACCGTGGGTGGCGCTGGGCGCGAGCTGGCACACCGGTCTGGGCGGTCTGGTTGTCCAGGGACGCGTGCTGGCGCAGGCGGCCAGCTACCACGCCACCGGCGACCTCAACCTGCGCGACGACCTCGACCACCCCAACAGTTTCAGCCAGTCCGCCAACGGTTACGGCCTGACCGCGGCGCTGGCGCTGACCTGGGTCATCGATGCGACCTGGGCGTGTTCGCTGGCCGTCGAGTACGAGACCATGCACGCCGAGGACGGCACCGACACCCTGAACCTCGCCGACGGCACCCGTCTCACGTCGGATCTGGTCGAGGCCGAGCTGCAAGCGCGCACCGTGCTGATCGGACTGTCGGCGCGATTTTGAACGACGGGCCGGTGGCACCGCTGTCCCGCCCCGGGCCACCGCGCCCGGGTCGATGACCGCCCGGACTTCCCGGTTCAGCGCTGTGGCGCCTGCTTTCCCCGGCATTTACCGCGCAACGATTCCCCCTGACGATTGGCAAGGCATTCGCGTTACCGATGGCGGGGAACCGCCATGGATAACAACCTGCCCGCCTTGACCGCTCTCGTCACCGCTGCGCCGGCCGATCACGAACGTCGCAGTACGGGCGCCGGTACCGGCAAGGGCAGCGCTGACAGCGGAGGCAACGGTGATGGTTTCGGTGCCAGCCTGCGCCGCGCCCTGGACAGCGGAGAATCGCGCGCCAACGCCGCGTCATCCCGGGACGCCGCTGATGCCGCAGACACCGCCGCTGCCCCCACGTCCGACGACGACGCCGGTTACGACCCGGCGACGATGCCCGTCGACCCGGCCGCCCATCAGGACGACGCTCTCACCCTGCTCGCCGGCCAGCTCACCCAGCCGGCGCCGCTGATCGTGCCGACGCCGTCCACCGATCCGACCGCCCCGGCCCTAACCACGGACGCCGCTGCCGTAGGCGCGTACGGCGAGGAATTCGCTCCCCTGTCGCTTCCTGGCGCGTCCACGGCGACGCCGGGAAAATCACCAACCACGCGCATCCAGCCCGAATTCGCACCCGTCAGCGAGGTCGCGGCCATGGCCGTGCGCATCACCACGCGCACGGTGGCCAATCCGCTCGCCAACGACCGCTCCGCCACCACCGCACCCGTCGCGAGCGCGCCTGGCGAAGCGGTCGCCACCGGCGTGGCGCTGCCCACCGCCGTCCCCCCTGCGCTCGCTACTGCTACCCCGCTCATCAAGCCGGGGAGCGCCAAGCCAGGTGCCGCGACCGCGACGACGACCGCCACGACGACGGCACCAACACCCGCCGCCGAGGCGACCGTCCCGCCGCGGTCCCTCGCCAAGCCCAAGGTCGCCAGCGAATCCGGCGACCTCACGCCCGCCGCCGTCGATCCGGCGCCGACGCGCGGCGACGGCGCCCAGGCCACAGCCACCGAGCCGGCCGCCCGCGGCAACCCGGTCGAACGCGCCATCGCCAACCAGGTCGAACGCGCCCTGCTGCGCACCGACCACGCCAACGGTGGCCGCATGCTGGTGCTGCGCATCACCCCGCCTGAGCTGGGCACGGTGCGCATCGAGGTCAGCGAGCGTGCCGGGCAGCTCACCGCCCGCGTTTACGCCGACGACGCCGCGGTGCGTGTCGCTATCGAGCGCTTCCTGCCCCAGATCCGTCAGGATCTGCGCAGCTACGACGCTCCGATCCGCGACGTCGTGCTCGCCGATGCATGGAATCGCGACACCCAGCACCAGCCCGGTGGCCAACGGCGGCAGAATCGCCAGAGCCCCGGCGCCGAGTTCGGCCTGTCCGCGGTCGACGCGCTGGCCAGCGCCAGCGGCGCCCCCTATGCCCGCGCACTGGGCGGCGTGATCGACGCCGACGCCGTGGATGCTCGCGCGTGATCCGCTCCGTTTTGGCACACCCCGAGCGTTGACCGCTCAACGTCTCTAGCGCACCGCTGCGCCAACGCCCTTCACCGCACTCCGCTCACCGCACCGCACTCCGCTCTCCGCACAGAGGATTCCCCATGGTCGCCCGCTCCCTCTCCTCCGGCGTCTCCGGCATGCTCAACCAGCAGTTGGTGCTCGACACCGCTGCCAACAACCTCGCCAACCTCACCACGCCAGGCTTCAAGTCGTCGCGGGTGTCGTTCTCGACGGCGCTGGTGCAGACCACGTTCGCCGGCTCGGCGCCGGGTGGCGCGATCGGCGGTCGCAACCCGCAGCAGGCCGGCCTGGGCGTGACCACCAGCTCGATCGACGTCGACTTCCGACAGGGAACCCTGGAGACCACCGGTCGCACCCTCGACCTGGCGGTGCAGGGCGAAGGATTCTTCCAGATCACCGATGGCACCCGCTCGTTCTTCTCCCGGGTCGGCAACTTCGACTTCGACAGCAGCGACTCGATCGTCGACCAGGCCACCGGCTTCCGCCTGATCGGCAACACCTACAACCTCACCCCGGATGCCACCGGTGAACAGGCGATCGCGCAGATCGGCGTGCCGCTGGTCATCGACCGCGCCGAGGCCTTCCCGCCGCAGCGCACCTCGGCGGTGACCTTCCAGGGCAACCTCAGCGCCGATGCCAATGCGTTGCAGGGGTTCACCCTGCAATCGACGTTTCCGCTGCTCGACCGCATCACCGGCCAGGCCGCCACCGAGGCCACCGCGCTAGCCGACACCACCATCTTCAATGGCGCCCAGCCCGCCGCCGCCGACCTGCCCATCTTCGTCTACGGCACCAAGCCCAACGGCGAGGCCTACGCCGGCACCTTCACCATCCGTCCCGGCGACACCCCCAGCCTGGCCAACGGCGGATCGGGCGGCGTCGGCGATCTGGTCAGCAAGATAAACGCCGTGCTCGCCCAGGGCAGCGAGCGCTTCGGCACCGTGCGTCTGGACAACGGCTCGTTGATCGCCACCGGCGTCGGCGCCGGCGAGGGCTTCTCGATGTTCCTCGGCGAACTCGATCCGATCAACGGCACCACCGCGCTCGCCGGGCTCACCGATGCCACCGGCTTCCTCTTCACCGGCGTCAGCACCACCGCCATCGACAGCCACACCGTGCTCGCCGCCGAGGCCGGCATGCTCGATTCGGTCTTCACCATGCCGGCGGTCAACTACACCGCGGCGCCCGACCAGACCGGCCGCACCATCAGCCTGTCGATGAAGATCAACGGCCAGGAGAAAGGCCGCCTCACCATCCCCGCAGCCGACTACGCTGCGGTCGGCGCGGTGCGCGACTTCTCTTTCGCCAGCTTCCCGCACGTCGCCCCTGGTGACGTGGTCACCTTCGACATCTCGGGCAACCTGCAGATGAACCTGAACAGCGCCTCGACGCTGACCTGGTCGTCTGAAATCGTCAACGACAACAACGCCGCCAACTTCACCGCCGACGTCGACGCCGACGGTTTCCCCGATCTCTTCGAGGATGGCTCGCCGGTGGACGCCAACGCCTGGCAGTACCAGAACGAGACCAACGCCACGTTCAGCTGGTACCGCTCGCGCCTGGTTCCCGAGGTGGTGTCCTCGACCATCGAGGTGTTCGATACCCAGGGCGGTCGCCACACCGTCGACGCGCGCTTCTTCCGCACCGGTTCGCGCATCGACCCCGGCAACAACCAGCGCATCAACAGCTGGGACATGATCATCGGCGCCAATCCCCAGGAGGGCGCCATCATCGACGACCTGGTCGCCGGCATCGAGTTCGACCAGACCGGCCGCTTCACCGGATCAGTCGGCACCACCATCCATGGCACCACGCTCAACGACACCGACTTCGCCGGTGACCCCTCGACGATCAACGTCCAGATCGACTGGTTCGCCACCGGCCCGTCCGACCCGCCGACCACGCGCATGGACTTCGGCCTCGCCAACACCTTCACCGGATTGACCGGCTTCGGCAGCGCTTCCACCGCCGCCGCGGTCGAACAGGACGGCTTCCCGGACGGTCAGCTCGACACCCTGTCGGTGTCGCAGGAGGGCGACCTGACCGCGCTCTACACCAACGGCATCAGCCGCAAGCTGGCGCAGATCGAGCTGGCCACCTTCCGCAATCCCGCCGGTCTTTCCCAGGTCGGCAGCAACCTGCTTCAGGAATCGGTCAACTCGGGCACCGCCAACACCCGCGTCGCCGGTCAGGGCGCCGGCTTCATCACCGCCGGCGCGCTCGAAGGCGCCAACGTCGACATCGCCACCGAGTTCACCCGCATCATCACCGCCCAGCGCGGCTTCCAGGTGAACGCGCGCGTCATCCAGACCACCGACTCGCTGCTCGAAGAACTCGCCAACCTGATCCGCGGCTGATCGCGGATCGGCTGATGGCTGATGGCTGATAGCTGCTGGAGATCGCAGGCACGGATGCCACCCCGGGACACGGATGGTCCACCATCAGCTATCAGCTATCAGCTATCAGCCAGCAGCTCTCCACCAGGCGCCATCGGCCACGAGCCCACGCCTTCCCCGCACGGACGCCTCATGCCAGCCATCGACCCACGCATCATCCCCACCCAGCGCATCGCCCCGCGGCGCCGCACGGTCGTCCCGGACGATGGCTCGACCGGGCTGTCGGTCGAGAACGCGCGCGCGCTGATCATCGCCTGGCTGACGCTGGGCAGCATCGGCGCCGAGAATCGTGCCGTCGACCGCGACCCGCGCCTGATCGACCCCGATGAGGACACCGTACGCATGGGCGATGCCCTGATCGGACAGCGGACGCTGTGATCCGGATTGCGGTCAGTCCGCCGTCGCCGCCGCCTGCTCGACCCGGTTGACCAGTTCGCCGAGCCCATCGATGGCAATGCGCACCTCGTCGCCGGGCAGCAGGGTGAACTCGTTGGGCGGGATGATGCCGGTGCCGGTGAGCAGGATGACGCCGTGCGGGAAACGGTTGTCGCGCATCAGCCAGCCGACCAGTTCCTCAGGCGTACGCTTCAGCTGCGCCAGCGTGGTCGAACCGCGGAAGACGCTGTCACCGGCGCGTACGATATCGAGCCGGATGGCGGTGGCCGGTCCCGGAGGCGGGCCGACCAGGATGCCGGGACCGAGCGCGCAGCTGCGGTCGTAGAGCTTGGCCTGCGGCAGGTAGAGCGGGTTCTCTCCCTCGATGTCGCGCGAGGACATGTCGTTGCCGATGGTGGTGCCGACGATCTGACCACGGCTGTTGATCACCAGGGCGAGCTCAGGTTCGGGCACGTTCCAGCGCGAGTCGGCGCGGATGCGCACCGCCTGCCCGGGCCCGGCGACGCGGTGCGGCGTCGCCTTGAAGAAGAGCTCCGGTCGCGCCGCGGCGTAGACGCGGTCGTAGACGCTGCCGCCGTCCTGCGCTTCCTCCATGCGCGCCGCCTTGCTTCGCAGGTAGGTGACGCCGGCCGCCCACACCTCCTGCGAGACGATCGGCGCCAGCACCTCGGCCGGCCGCTCGGTCAGCGCCGCCCCCGCCGCCACCGCGGCGCGCAGACGGCCGGCAAGGTCAGGGTGGTCGAGCAGGCGGTCCCAGTCGACATCGCTGAGCCGGAACCAGCGCCCGTCGTGCTCGACGCAGGCACCGGTGGGGAGACGGAAGAGGAGCATGGCGTGCAAGTGTGGTGCGGGTGGCTGGCGCGCAGCGGGAAAGTCGCGGGGGGCCGTCGGCGCATTCCCGTCATCTACTCAGACCGGGCACGAATCGCGGCCGAACGCGACTTGCGCCCGGTTGGGCGACCGTCCCGGCACGCGCGTGGCGCGGTCGGCCAGGCGGGGGAGTCCCCCCGCCCCCCGCGGCTGGGTCGAACCCGCTTACGCGCGTCGGACGGTTTGTGCCCAGCCTCACCTCTGGTACGCCGGCAGCAGTCCCTGGCGCATCGCCAATGCCAGCACCGCCATGCTGGTCGCGTACACCGGGCCGTGGCCGGCTTCGTTGTCGCCGGGGGGATTGGGCCACGACCCATCCTGGGCCTGATGGCTGATCAGCACCTGTTCCAGGCGGGGCGCGTAGATCGCCCACTGCTCGGGCAGGGTGCGGCCGAGACCGACGGCCTCGTAGTAGGCACGGTAGAAGAACCACGGGCCCTGCCAGGCGATGGGGTCGCTGCGGATACGGTCGGCGATGCGCGCGGCCTGCGGCGATCGCTCCTGGTGGCCCAGCCCCAGGCAGAGCAGGCCGAGGCCGCGCAGGGCGGCATGGTCGTCGCCGGTCTTGTCATAGCCGACGCTGCCGTCGGGTCCGATCAGCCGGCGCGCGTAGTCGACGGCTCCGGTGATCACCTCCGCCGGCACCGCCACGCCGACCTGCTGGCTGGCGTGCAGGCTCATCACCTGCCAGCCCGACAGGCTGAGATCGGAACTGCCTTCGGTGGGGTGGTAGCGCCAGCCGCCCTGGTGTTCGGGTGGCTTGACCACCCGAGCCGCCGCCACCGTCACCGCCACCGCGCGCACCAGGGCGCGGCGCAGGCGGTCCTCGAGATCGTCGTCGCGACAGGTGCCGAGCGCCTCGGCCAGGACCAGGGTGGCGATGCCGTGACCGTACATGCGGCTGTTGTCGAGCCGACCGAAGTAGCCGCTCTCGTCCTGGCCAGCGAGCACCGCGTCCAGGCTGCGGCGCAGCCAGGCCCCGTGTTCGGCGTCGCCGGGAGTGTGGCCGGCGGCGAGGTGCGCCATGACCGCGAACGCCGACAGGGCGGTGCGATGCGGATCGCCCAGCGCGCCATCGGGACGCTGCCGACCGCGCAGGAAGGCCAGGCCAAGCCGAATCGAACGCGCCCGCGGCGGCTCGCTGGTCAGCGCCGCGAGCACCTCCTGATCGGAGAGGTCGGCGGCACCAACGCTGCTGGCGACGGCCAGGATCACCACCAGCAGCACCCCGCCACAGGCGAGGTGCCGGCGTACGTGCCTGCCGCCCGGCCGCGCCCCGGCCGCCGCCACCGCTGCACCGAAGTCGCGTCTGCTGATCATGGCCCCCCGCCGCCGAGCCGCTGGAAATAGGCGCGGATCTGTTCCTGGTGCTCTTCGCTGAAATGCTCGATGCCGGCACTGCGCACCCGCTCGTCGAGCTGGCTGCGGGCGCGGCTCCAGTCGGGCGCGGTGGCGGCCGGCGACGCTGCCGCGCCGACCGCCAGGCCCACCGGCGCTGCAGGTCCAGCGGCACCGGCGCCAGCCGGCCCGGCGCTCACGGCGCCCGCGGCGCTGATGGCGATCGCATGCAGGCGCGCCTGCGCGGCGGCCTCGGCGAGCGTGCCGGCGGCGGCCAGCCAGCCGGCGTGCTGATCGCTGCCCTCGCCGAGGCTGGCCAGGGCCGCAGCCGCGGCGGCGCCCAGCCGACCATCATCGCCCACCACGGGGACAACGGCGGGTTCCACCGCGGCGAGCGCGGTGGTCGCCGGCCGTGCCGCCGCCGCCAGGCGTTCGCTGGCGAGGCGCAATCCGGCCAGGGCACTGGCGAGCTTGCGGGCGAGATCGGCGACGCGCGTGGCGCGACGGTCATCGGCGGTGGCGCGCCAGGCGGCGGCCAGGGGCTGGGCGAGATCGCGCTGCGCGCGGGCGACGAGCTCGCTGGCGGCGCGGGCGAGCACGACCGGCTCGGCGGCGTTGGCGCCGGCAGTGCGCCCGGCCAGGGCCGCCGTCGGCGCCGCCAGCGCCGGCAGTCCGGATCCCAATGCGGTCACCGCGCTGCCCAGGCCGGGATCCAGGCTGCTGACGTGCAGGGCGGCGATCTGCTCGACCAGTCGACGGCTGGTGGTGGAGAATTCGCGCGCCGCCACCATCAGGTCGGCGCGCGCTGCCGCCACGCGGGTGGCGCGCCGGTCGACCGCGTTCTCGTCGCCGCCAGCCACCGCCGCCAGCGCCGCCTGCACCGCCGCGCGCACACTGGGCGGGGCCAGGGTCGCCAGTTCGAGGTGCAGCGCCTCGCGCCGCTCCCGCCCCTCAGCGGCGGCGGCGACAGCGCGGGCGCTGAGCCCATCCAGGCGCAGCGCGACGGCCGGCATGGCGGGCGCGCCGGGACGCCGGGCAGCGATCGCGCGCTGGCGTCGACCATCGTCCCCGTCGACCAGGCGTTCGGCCGCACGCGCCACCGTCGCCAGCGCCGCCGGCCCGCCGGAGAGGTCGTTCGCCAGCTCCTGCCAGGCCGCCGCCGCCGCGTCGTGATCCTGGAGTCGCTGGCGCTCGCTCTCGAGCGCCAAGGCCAGCCGCGCCACGGCGAGCTGCTCGGCGATCGGCGGCACCGCCAGGGGTGCTGCGTCGGCAGGTAACGGCAGCGCCGGCGCCGCCAGGCGGCGCAGCGTCCGCACGGCCAGGTCGGCGGTTGACGCCGGCAGTTCGCGGTCGTCAGCGAGGGCGGCGAGGACGGCGGCCAGTGCCACCGGGTCCCCGGCGGCGATGGCGCGCGCCAAACGGGCGGCGGTGGCGTGATCGCCGGCCACCACGGCATCGGCCATGCCCGCCGCCGCCAGGGTGGCGAGCTGCCGCACCGCGGAGCGCACCAGGGCGTCATCGCCGGCGGTGATGGCACGCGCCAGCTGCGCGGCGAGACCGGCGGATCGCCCTGCGCGAGTGGCCTGGCGCTCACCCGCCGCCGTCGCGGCACCGCTGCCGGCTTCGCTCACCGCCGCCGCCAGATCGGCAGCGGCCTCGGCCAGACGCTTGCCGGTGGCGGCGGGATCACGCGCGGCGGCGACGCGATCACTGACCGCGGCACGCAGTGCGGCGAGCGGGACGGCGGCACCGTCGAGCAGCCGCTCGCGGTCGAGCAGGGCCTGGGCGCGCTCGGCCAGCGGCGCCTGCGCACGCAGCGCCACCGCCGCCAGGCTGGAGGCGCCAGCCGAAACGCTGGTGACGGCGGCACCGACCAGGGCGGTGGCGACGGCGAGCTCGCGTCGGACCCGGGCATCGAGATCGGCGGCGGGCAGATCCTCGGGTTCGGCGCGCAGCATCTGGGCGCGCTGGGCGAGCAGCCGCGCCGCCGCCGCCGCGCCGGTGAGCGCCGGCCAGCCCACCGCCGGCAGCGCCGCCTCGACGTCGACGTGCTGCACGCGGTCGCGCGCCTGCCGGGCCGCCGCCACCAGACGCGCCGCCGCCAGACCGGCGCGCTGCATGTCGAAGGCATCCCAGCGGCTGCGCTGACGGTCGAGGACGGTCAGTTCGCTGGCGACGTCCTGACTGGTGGTGGCGAGGGTGGCCAGTTCGGCGACGGCGGCCTCGTCACCGAGACGGCGGATGGCGTCAGGCACGGCGAGCAGCACGGCCACGGCCTGGCCGCTGCGCACCAGTGCGCGGTCGACGTCGCCCGCCGGCTGTGCCGCCATCGCCGCCACCAGCGCCGACTCATCGGCGACGGCGCGACAGCGCAGCTGGTCGGCCGCCAACGCCACCAGGGCACCCCCGGCGGGACCGGCGCGCAGGAGCAGCCGGCTGGCCCCGGTACGCTGCCGCCAATCGATGCGCAGGGCATGCCAGCCGGCAGCCAACTGGCGCTGACCACGCCATTCACGCGCCGCCGGCGCCGCCGACAGCGGCTGACCGGCGATGGACATGGTCGCCTCGTCATCGGCGGTGAGAGCGAATTCCCACAGCCCGGCGCTGGGCAGACGCAGCTCGCCATCCAGGCGCGCCCACCACTGCGTACGTCGACCGGCGGGGGCGGCCTCGGCGAGCGGCAAGGTGCTCACGCTGATCGCCAGCGGCGTCCCCACCGGCGTCGAACCGGCCCACCAGGTGGCGAACAGACCGGGCTGCCAGGCCGGTTCGTTCCAGCCGCGTGCCGCCAGCACCACCGCCGACGCGCGGCCGATGCGGGCCAGAGCCGCCTCGGCCGCACCGACCAGGCCGTCGGCGTCCAGACGCGCCACCACCAGGCCAAGGTCCTGGCGCAGACCGGCGAGGTCGTCCAGGGCGACGGCACAGCACTCGCGCGCCAGCGTCACCGCTCCGGGAGCGCCGCTGCCCGCGAGACCAAGGCTGCCGCCCAGCCGCGCCCAGGCTCCCAGGCTGCCGCCGACCGCGCGCACTGCCGGCGCGCCGCCCAGGCGATGATCGCCGCCCGCCTCGACCACCCGGTCGGCGATGATGGCGATGGCCGCAAAGGCGGCGGCCGTGCGTTCGCCGGCGAGCAGCACTTCGCCACGCTGGGCACCGGGATCCTCGGGGCGCAGGGTGCGCGCCACCGCCGTCCACGCCTTGAGCGCCTGACGCAGCACGGCGGCCTGACGGTCGAGTGCCTTGAGTTCGCCGCGCAACCGTGCCGCCAGCGCCGCCGCGCGCGCCGCATCACCGGCCGCGACCAGACCTTCGACCGGCTTGCTGCGTGTGCTCTGGCCGCCGCTGTCGCCGGCTTCGACGGCTACCGACAGGCGGTCGCCGATGCCGACGCCGAGGGCGGCGAGATCGCAGCTCTCGGCGACCACCACGTCGAGGCCAGTGGGAACCATGGCGCGGCGTTCGCGCACCCCGGAATCGTCCGCCACCACCAGCTCGGCGCGGCGCAGGCCGAGATCATCGCGCGCCGCCCCCTGCACCAGCATGACCTCGTCGTCGGCGATCAGCGTGCCGCCGCCAACCAGGCGCAGCTGCGCCGTCGGTGGCACGTCGGGCAGCACGCCGAGCACCCAACGCTGCGCCGGTTCGACCACCAGGCCGTCGGCGGCGACCAGCCGCAGACCGTAGCCAAGGGTGCGCGCCGGGCTCAGCGAGGCGTGCGCGGCGCGGCGGTCGTCATCGAGCACCAGGGCGGTGGTGGCGCCATCGCTGAACACCAGGCTGGCGGCGGCGACGGCGCCACCGCCGAAGGTGGCGGCGACGGTCAGCGTGCTGCCGGCCACCATCTCGGCGTCGCCGCCGGCGACCTCGCGGGTGGCGACCTGGGCGTAGGCCGGCGGCACGATGCGCAGACGCAGGCCGGTGAGCGCCGGGGGCGCCACTACCAGCACCTGGTGCTCGCGGCTCTCGCCGTCACCGGCCAGCGCCTGATAACGCAGGCCCTGCACCATCGCCGGCAGGAGATGGGTGAAGACGCCAGGCGCACCGCCGGGGGCGAGGTCGACCTCCTGATCGACGCCGTCGTCCCAGCGCAGGCGCAGGCGCGCCGCCGTCGCCGCCGGAGCGGTGCGTACGACCACCGCCAGACGTCCGCCGGCGGGGACGGTGACGCTGCCCGGTGCCACCTCGATGGTCCCCAGCGCCGGACGCAGCACCCCGGCCCCGGGCAGCGCGGCGCGCGCCAGGCGGGCAGCGACACCTGGCTGCAGGCAGGCGACGGCGAGCACCACCGCGACCACACCTGCGGCGGCGAGGACACGGTGCGCCGGCCGGGCATCGACCAGGGCGCCGGTGTCGACGGCGCCGATCTCCTGGGCGGCGATGGCGACGGTGCGCGCCACCATCCAGGCGCTGACGCCGAGCGGCGGCGCCTGCGCCAGGGCGACCGCCGAGCTGAGCCGCTCGCCCGCGATCAGCTGCACCGGCGCCGTGCTGCCGACCGTGCGCGAGCGCTGGCGCAGCCGACCGGACGCCCGCGCCACGGCGTCGGCGACGTGGGCGGCGCCCGGGCCCGGCACCTGGCCCGCGAGCACCGCCTCGATGCGCTGCGCCGTCGCCACCGCGACCTCGCGGCGCAGCGCCGGCCGCAGCCCACGCCAAGCGACCAGCGCCAGCACCAGCGCCCAGGTCACCACCCCCAGCGCCAGGCGGACGCCGTCGGGCGGACGCGCCCAGGCATCGAGCGCGACACCGATCACCAGCAGGCCCACCAACGCCAACGCCGCCTCGCCCAGCGCGCGCAGCAGCACCAGCCGGTGCCGCCGCGCGGTGTAGGCCGCCAGGCCGCGGATGATCACCACCGGGAGCGCCCCGCGATCGCCGCCATCCGGAGGTGGTGGATTCACGGCAGCCCCCGCTGCCGCCGCCACAGCCACTCGCCGGCGAGCAGCGTCGCCACCACCACGATGGTCGCCCAGGTCCGCCACAGGCTGTAGGTGACTTGGCGCACCTCGGGGCGGGGGGACAGACCGGCGGCCAACTCGCCCGCCACGGCGGCGGCGTCGCTGGCGTCGCCGACGCGCAGACCGCCGGCGCGGGCCAGGCGTTCGAGGTTGGCGCGGTCGGCGCCCAGTTCGATGCCCTCGACCCCGGGACGCGGGCGCACCACCAGTTCGCGCGCCTCGCCAAGGCCGGTGAAGGCGGGATGCGGGACGCCCACCACCACCCGCCAACGGCCCTCACTGAGGTGCTCGATCGGCGCCGTCCACAGACCGGGGGCCTCGGGTACCGCCACCGGGTCGAGCTCGCGGCCGCCGGGCAGGACGGCGTCGCCGGCGCCGATGCGCTCCAGGCGCAGGCGCGGCGCCACCACCGGCGCGGCGTCGGCACGCACCACGCGCACGCGCAGTTCGGTGCTGTCGCCGGGTTCCAGCCGGGCGCGTTCCAGCGCCACCTGCAAGCGCGCATCGCGGCCGCGCAGGCGCGGCCCCAGACCGTGGCGCAGCGCCTGCCGCCAGAACACCTGATGCACGCGATCACCAAGCGGATCGCGCCAACGCCAGGTCTCGTCGCTGCCCACCCACAGCACGCGGCCGGCGCCATAACGCATGGTCGCCACCACTGGCGTGCGCGCCTGATCGCTGGCCGCCAGCAGCACCGTCGCCGCCGGCTTGGCGGTGACCCCGCGCGCCAGCCAGCGCAGCGCCGGCAACGCCGGCCACAGGCGCTGGTTGAGCGCCGGATCGTCGAGCACCGCGGTGATCGCGCTGGCCTGGCCGGCGGCGGTCAGCACCAGCGTCGCCGGCCCGGGCAGCAGCGCCGGAACGACGGCGGCACGCACCGGCAGCAGATCGGCGAGGGCGCCCAGGCTGTAGGCGGCGGGCATGGCGCGGGTGCCGGCGACGGCGACCAGGAAGCCGCCGCGGCGACCGACGTAGCGTTCGAGGCGCACCTGGGTCTCGGCGTCGAGCGTGGCCGGATCGAGATCGCCGATCACCACCGCATCGTAGGCGTCGAGCCCGGCCTGGGTCGCCGGCAGGGCGGCCTCGCCGGCGGGCAGGGTGGCGCGCCAGCGCTTGTCGACCTGCACCAGCCGGTCGCGTTCGCACAGTGCCGCCAGGTAGCGGCTCTCCCAGCGCGGCAGCTCATCGACCATGAGCACGCGCAGCGGGTCGTCGGCGACGGTGACCGCGGTCTCGGCGCTGTTGTTGGCCAGGCTGGCCTCGGCGGGCAGCTCGGCTAGTGCGGGCAGCGCGGGCAGCGTCGGCGGGGTCGGACCGCTCCACGGCGCCAGGCGCACGCCCGGGATCGGACGTTCCAGCGTGCTGTCGGGCAGCTGCCAGCCGACGCTGACGAAGCCGCCGGCCAGGCCCTGCTTGTGCAGCACTTCGATATAGCAGGGCACGCCGGCGCGCAGCGCCACCGGGGGCGAGCGCTGGGCTTCGTATTTGTCCCACTGGCTGCTGTCGGTCCATCCCGTCACCGTCGCCAGCGGCTGCGCCGTCGACGCCACCCCACCAGCCGCGAGCAGCAGTTGGCTCTGGTCATCGCTGGCGATCCAGAACGTGTAGTCGCCGGTCAGCGGGGGCACCAGCCAGCCGCGCAGGCGGGCACCGTAATGCGGCCGGTCGTCGCGGCTCTCCAAGCGCGGCAGCAGTTCGCTAGCAGTGGGCGCTGGCAGCGTCGGCAGCGCGCTGATGAAGTCGCGCAGCGCCGGTCCGACCAGGCCGGTCCACACCTCGCGACGGATGCCGCCGCCGGCCACCGACGGCTCGCGCCGCGCCTCGATGCGCACCGCGAAGGCATGCACGCCCGGCGCCGCTCCCGGCAGTTCGAAGCGTTCCTGCTGCCAGCGGCCGGTTCCGCTCACCGAGCGCCGCACCACGTCGACGCCGTCCTTGCTGAGCACCACGTCGAAGGGCCGGTCGCCATAGCCCGAGATGCGCACGCGGGCGTCGAGCCTGATCGCCTCGTCGCGGAAGACCTCGGCGGCGCCGGACAGTTCGGCGACCACGGCGTCGCGCGGCTCGCCGGGATCGCCGATGGCGATGGTCGCCAGGCGGCCGCCGCGCGCGCGCAGGGCGGCGACCTGCGCCAGTGGATCCGCGCCTGCGGTCTGGCGGCCATCGGACACCAGCAGGACGCCGCCCAGCGGGCGTCCCGACCACGCCCGCGCCAAGGCGGCGAGGGGCGCGGCAAGATCGGTGCCGCCACCCGGACCGCCCTCGCCGCCAGCGAGCTCGTCGGCGAAGGGCAGCACCTCGACCTCGGCGCGGCCGGCGAACACCGGCAGCACGTGACGATCCACCAGCAGGCGGGCGCGGGCGTAGCGATGCAGCGCGCCCAGTCGTTCCAGGCCGCGCGCCACCGGCGAACCGGCCTCGGCGCCGGCGACCAGGACGGCATCGGCGGCGGTCTGCGCCTGCTCGGCGCGCCGGCGCAGCACCCGGCACGACTCCACCATCGATTCGATCTCCAGCGCCAGCACCTCCGGCCGCGCCCGTGCCGGCAATGCCGGCGCCTGGACCGGACCGGCGGTCAAGGCGGTGTCGAGCCGTGCAAACAGATCGCCCTCGGCAGCGAGGTGCTCGGCGAAGCCGGCCAGGCCGGCGACCGCGCCGGTCAGCCCGGCGGCGCGCGCGGCCAGGGCCCGCGCCTGCCTCGCCGCCGCGACCGCCGCCGCCGCCGCACCCTCGCCGCCGCCTCGGCGCGCCGCCTCGCGCTGCGCCGCCAGTGCCGCCCCCAGCGCCGGCAGCTCGCGGTCGAGACGGCTGAGATGGCCAGCGACGCGGCGACCGCCATCGTCGCGCAGCGCCGCATCGATGAAGCCGAGCGCCACCGCCTCGTCCAGGCGCAGACCGGGCGCCATCTGGTGATCGGTCGCCGCCATCGAACCCGAACGGTCGATGAGCACCGCGACCGCAGGCAGCCGGCTGACCGTGGTCACCTTGGTCAGCGTCGGCGCACACAGCAGCAGCACGATCACCACCACCGCCGTCGCCCGCAGCGCCACCAGTCCGCGCCGCGTCCGCACCGCCTGCCCGTGCAGTTCGTCGCCGCTCAGGCGCGCCGCCAGCAACCCCGCCAGCCCAGCGCCGGGCAGCACCAGCCACCAGGCGGTGCCGACGGTGCTGAACAGCCAGGTGGCGGCGGGATCGGGCATGGGTCAGGCGCCAGCCTGAGAACCGCCGCACGAACTGATGGTGACCATCTGCTGGCGGAGGTTGGGCGGGGTGGAGGGGTTGGGAAGGGGTGGGAGGGGGCGAAGGGGCGAGGGAGCGAGGGAGCGAGGGAGCGAGGGACCGCGGGGCGGCTGCACCTCACCTCATCCCCTCGCAACCTCGCAACTCGATGCGCGCCAGCGGCGCGAGGTCCCAGGGGGCGACGCGGACAGTGAACCACCGCCGCGCAGGCTTGCGGGGAAGTGGCTGGCCATCACATAGGATTTACGAAAACTTCCTGGCATTCCCGGCGTCACCGCCGCCAGCCAGCCGCCAGCCATCCGACCAGGACGTGCCGCTCCATGCCCTTCTCCCGCTTCTCGCTCCACCGCTGCTGCGTGATCGCCTGCGTCGCCGCCGGCGTGCTCGCCAACGCGGCGGCGGCCGATCAGGTCAAGTCGCCATGGAAACCGTGGCCCACGGGCGAGAGCCAGCCGCCGAATTTCTGGCCGCAGGACGATGACCTCGGACCGCTGATGCAGAGCCGGCGCGACAACCGCGCCTTCCCCGCCAGCGCGGTCGCCGCGGCGAGCGGCTACGATGCCGCCACCGCCGGCGAGCCGCAGTTCAAGGACCAGACGCTGTGGCCCATGCTCGGGGGGAAGGAGTACTTCCTGGCCGAGAGCTGGCCGAAGACACGCACGCTGATGTGGGCCAAACCCGGTGTCCGCGGCGTGCCCAAGGCGCGCAAGCCAGGCGAACTGGGCGTCACCGACCTGAACAACTGGCTGGAGGACGGCAAGCCGGCCACCCAGCTCTGGGACGACGACACCGATCTGGTGCTGCCGCCGGCGGACAAGCCCTACGACGTCAGCTTCCGCGACTGCGGGGTGCGGCAGGCCTTCCGGCACATCACCGTCGGGCGCAACGCCGCCTGCAACGGCGGCGGCGATGGCGTCGGCCGGCAGATCTCCGGCAACGTTTGGATCAAGCGAGGCGGCGCCATCGGCTCGCAGGGCGCCACCGCCTTCCTCGGCAAGCGCCACATCTTCTTCCGCAACGACAACGACGATCACGGCGCCGACGCGCAGTACTACACGTTCAGCAAGGCCGACAACCGCTCCTGCGAATTCATCGGCAATTCCGCCACCGGTGACGAATTCCAGGTGGTCGGCTGCACGGTCATCATCGGCCAGGACAGCCGGCTGTGCCCCGGACGCGACGCCACGCCGGTGATCACCAAGGGCGGCAGCCTGGTGCTGATGGACGGCGCCTATTTCGGCAACTGGGTCGACAATTTTCAGCAGGTCGACCTCACCGTGCAGGGCAATGTCTGGGGCGGACTGCCCGAGCGTCCGCTGCGGCGCAACTGCGTGTGGGCGGTGGCCTACAAGAACCATGGCGCGCAGTCGTATGCCAGTCCCCAGGGCAAGACCACGGCGTACACGCGGGTGGTGTCGATCTGGTTGCAGGCCGGCAGCACGCTGAAGAGCCACAGCGCGGCGGGCAAGGCGTCCGGCCACCTGGTGGTGACGTCGATGGGCGAACAGGTGGGCAACCTGGGCGGTCGCTGGCTGCCGGGGGACTGGTCCTACGGCTTCGAGAAGGAGAAGGCCGCGCAGTATCCCGACCGCCTCATCCGCTACGCCTGGTTCGACCAACTGCCGCGCGGCCTGGACATCGCCATCGAAGCCGGCGTCACCGTGGCCAACGTCGAGTTTGATCATTTCCGCAAGGGCGGCCTGATGCTCGCCGATCCCAGCGCCGCCAAGGCCTGGACCGGCGTGGTCTACGGCGCCCATAACCATGCGTCCCCTGCCGACCTGCCGGCGCCGCTGCCGAAGCTGGGGAAAAACGGCAGCTATTGACCCTATTCACCGCCTGAGCGCTGCGCGGCTGCGACCCCGCTCGCGTTGGCAACGGACCGCTCCTCCCGCCATTTGCGCGACTGCGCTTCGTCGGTACGCCTTCCGGCATGGCTGATGACCTGCGCTTGGCGGTGCTGCTGCCGTCCGAGTACACCTACTACCGCCGGGCCGCCGTCGGCTTCACCGCCTGGTGCCGCGAGCACGGCGTCGGCATCGCCTTCGGCGATCCGGCGCTGTCGCCGCTCGACCTGTTGCGCGGCATGGGCGTCGCCGGCGTGGTCACCCAGGCCAGCAGCGAGCAGCGCGCCAGCGAGTTCGCCGCCTGCGGACTGCCGGTGATCAACATCTCGGCGCTGACCCAGATCCGCGCCATCCCCAGCGTCCTCACCGATAATCGCGCGGTCGGCCGCCTTGCCGCCGAGCACCTGCTCGATCTCGGCCTGCGCTCCTTCGCCTGCGTCGGCATCGATGGCCACTTCTATTCGCGCGAGCGCCAGGCCGGCTTCTCCGAAACGGTGAGCGCGCGCGGCTATCCCTGCCGGCATCTGGCGCCGGCCGGCTTCACCCACCGCGAGTATGCCGAACGTCTGCCGGCCTGGCTCGCCGCCCTGCCCAAGCCGGTCGGCGTGCTCGCCGGCAACGATCAGCGCGCACGTGGGCTGGTCGAATTCGTCCGCCAGGCCGGCATCGCCATCCCCGAACAACTGGCGCTGGTGGGCGTCGACGACGACGAGTTTTTCTGCGGCACCAGCCCGGTGCCGCTGTCCAGCGTCGATCCCGACGCGCTCACCCTGGGGCGCACCGCCGCCGCCCTGCTCGCCGGCATGGCGCGTGGCGCGCCGGCGCCGACGGCGACGGTGCTGGTGCCACCGCGGGCGGTGGTGGCGCGCCAGTCGAGCGACGTGCTGGCGGTGGCCGACCCGCAGCTCGCCATCGCACTGCGCTTCCTGCGTACTCACGCCTGCGAACGCATCCAGATCGGCGACGTGCTGGCACGGGTGCCGATGTCGCGGCGCTCGCTCGAACGCGCCGTGCGCGACGCCATCGGCCGTTCCCCCGCACAGGAGATCCTGCGCCTACGCCTGGAGCATGCGCGCTGGCTGCTGCGCGAGAGCACCCAGAGCGTCGGCGCCATCGCCCGCGCCTGCGGCTTCGGCACCGCCCGCCAGTTCGTGGTCACCTTCCACCGCAAGGTCGGCGAACCCCCCGGCGCCTTCCGCCGCCGCATCACCGGCCGGGGCGAGGTCGCCCCCCGGCGCACGGTCCCGGTCACGGTCACGGTCCCCAATCACCGCCGGGCGTAGCCGGCGGCGGCGCGACCATGGGCGGCGATGAGCAGGGTGCGGTTCTCCTGCTCAGCAACCCCTCGCGCCTTGAACGCCATCCCCCCCGCCTATCACCGTCCCGACCGGGGACGTCGTGCTGAACCGCTCCTTCATCTTCGCCAAGGGCATGTCCGACGAGTTGGAGCGCGCGCTCTGGGGCAAAGGGCTCACCGCGTGGGACGTGCTGCGCGCGAATCCCGGCGAGGCCGCCGAGGTCATCGGCGCCACGCGCAGCCAGCGCCTGGTCGAAGCCGTGCACGCAGCGCAGCAGGCGCTGGAACGCAAGGACCACGCCTGGTTCCGTGCCCACTGGCCGGAGCGCGAGATGTGGCGCCTGTGGCAGGGCCTGGGCAGTGCGCAGGAGATCGCCCTGGTCGACATCGAGACCACCGGCCTGACCCCGGGCTACGACCAAATCACCGTCATCGGCCTGGCCGATGGCAACGGCGCGCGCGCCTTCGTCGCCGGCAAGCCGCAGAGCGGCGACGAACTGCTGGCGCGCTTCAGCGAGGTCATCCGGGGTTACCACCTGCTGGTGACCTTCAACGGCGTCGCCTTCGATGCGCCTTTCATCGAACGCCACTTCCGCGACGCCAACTTCCACTTCGACCAGCCCCACCTCGACCTGCTGCCGGTGGCGCGCTCGCTCGGTCTGGGCGGTGGACTCAAGGACATCGAGAAGCAGCTCGGCATCGCCCGCGCCGCCGACATCAAGGACCTGCGCGGCCATGAAGCGATCCAGCTGTGGGGCGCGTGGAAGAACGGCGATGCCGCCGCCTACCACCGGCTGGTCACCTACTGCAAGGCCGACTGCGTCAACCTGCGCGCCTTGGCCGACACGCTCTACGAACGCAAGTGGGCCGCGACCTACGGCGCCCACGCCCGCGAGGTGGACTTCGCGAAGCTCAAAGGGCAGCAACTGACTTTGTTCTGACCGGTTCTGACCGGCTCTGACCGCCACTGGCCGAGCGCGTTGCGCCTGGCGCGATGGCGCGCCAGTGGCGCCCGGTCACTGCCGGTCCGCGGCCGGGACAATCCGTCGAAGCGCCGGACAGGACCGACCGCACCAGCGCGGTTGCCGGTTGCGCCGAGCCCACACACTCCGCGCATGCCCCGTCTGCTCGTCCTGGTCCTCACCCTCTGCGCCTGGCTCGCCAGTGCCGGCGAGGCGCCGCCCGCAGCCGACGTCGAACCACCGCCGCCGCCCGAGGCCGCACCCGAACCGCCCAATCTCGAACCCCTGCTGGCGCTGATCACCAGCAGCGACGATCCCGCCTTCCATCTCGACATTCTCAAAGGCATCGGCGGTGCGATCACCGGCTTCGACCGGCTGCCGGCGCCGCCGAGTTGGAAAGCGGTGCAGGCCAAGCTCGCCACCAGCGCCCTGCCAGAAGTGCGCACGCGCGCCCAGGCGCTGGGCGTGCTCTTCGGCGATCAGAGCGCCTTCACCGCGCTGCGCCGCGTGCTGCGCGATACCGCGGCGCCGATCGACAAGCGTCAGGAGGCGCTCAACGGGTTGGTCGCCGGCAAGGATCCCGGCGTCGGCGCCGACTGCCGCGCCCTGCTCGCCGAGCCGGAGCTGCGCGTGACCGCGCTGCGCGCGCTCGCGGGCAGCGACGACCCCGCCACCGCCGACACCATCCTCGCCGGCTATCCGTCGTGGAATCCCGGCGAGCGCCTGGAAGCCGTCACCGCCCTGGCCGGGCACGCCGTCGGCGGCCGCCGCCTGGCCGCGGCGATGGCGGCGGGCACGGTGCCGCCCCGCGACCTCGATGCCGCCTGCGTGCGCCTGCTGCACAGCCTCAAGGACGCCGAGGTCGACGCCGCTCTCGGGCGCCTGGGCCTGTCGCCGAAGCCGCGCGACGCCGCCGCCATCGAACGCGAACTCGCCGCGTTCAAGCGTCGGCTGACCGGCGGCCTGCTCGCCCGTGGCGACCGCTCGTATGGCCGCATGGTCTTCATGCGCACCTGCATGCAGTGCCACAGCCTCTACGGCGAGGGCGGCACGGTCGGCCCGGACATCACCGGCCACAACCGCGGCGACCTCGACTATCTGCTGCTCAACATCGTCGATCCCAACGCCCTGATCGGTGCCGACTACCAGGTCGTGGTGGTGCGCCTGCGCAGCGGCCGCGTGCTCACCGGCCTGGTCGCCGAGGAGAGCACGGCGTCGATCACCGTGAAGACCTCGGCCGGTCCGGTGACCGTGCCGCGCGCTGACATCACGGCCAAGGAGGTGGCGCCGACCTCGATGATGCCCGACGGCATCCTCAGCCAGCTCGACGACCAGGAACTTGGCGATCTCTTCGTCTACCTGATGACCAAGGAGCAGGCGGCCATGCCCAGCGGACCGCGCCCGGCGGTCCAACCCGCGCTTGCCCCCTTGCCGGAGGCCGGCAGCGTGCGCGGCATGACGTCTCTCCAGGTCTTCCTCGGTGCCATCTTCTGGCTCGTCCTCGCTGCCGTGATCGGGGTGTACGTGGCGATGGCCCGCCCCAAGTAGCGGCGCGGCCGTGGTGGCCGTGTTCGTGGTCGCCGCCACAGGCCGGGTCGCCACGGCGACCGGCGTCGGGCGCTCGACCAGGCTACGCTGTCGCGGGTACTTCCATCTCGTGCACTGCTGGCGCGGGTTAGACCTTCGTAAAATCCGGGATCTCGATCGGCGTGCCATCGGCCAGCGCTGACTGGTGCGCGCAGATCCCTGCCGCCGTCCACGCCGCCGCTACCGGCGCGTCGACCGCCGAGGGACGGTTGTCGAGGGCGGCGCGGACGAATTCATGGGTCAGGTGCGGGTGCGAGCCGCCGTGGCCGGCGCCCTGGAAGAACGACAGGTGCTGGTTCGCCTCGTCGTAGACGCCGCCCGTGGTGAACGGCGCGATCTCCTTGGGCAGCAGGTGGCCGCTGTCCGGCGTCTCCATACGCTGCGCGTTCTCGCCGCCGGTATGCAGGACGTGCTTCTCGTTGGCGAGCTGCTCCCACTCGAAGGCGAGCTTCTCGCCGTAGACATCGAAGCTCTCGCGGTATTGGCGCACAGTCTCGTAGAGCGAGCGCGTCGCCTCGCAGGCGATGTCGCTATTGCGCAGCTTGAACAGCGCGGTCTCGACCGCGAACGGTGACTGGTAGCGCGCGATGTACTCGGCGCGGATGCGGCCAGAACCATAGCACACCACGCGTTCGGGCACCGCCTTGGCCAAAGAGAAGAGCGGGCTGACGGCGTGGGTGGCGTAGTGCATGGGCGGAAAGCCCCACCAGTACTCGGGCCAGCCCACCGACATGTCCTGCTGGTGCGAGCCGCGCAGAAACTGGAGGCGGCCGAAGCGGCCCTGATCGACCAACGTCTGCACGTGCAGGAACTCGCGGGTGTAGACCGCGGTCTCCATCATCATGTAGACCTTACCGGCGCGCTTGCGCGCGCGGCACAGCGCGATCGCCTCGTCGACGGTGGTGCAGGCCGGCACCGTGCAGGCGCAGTGCTTGCCGGCCTCCAACGCTTGCAGTGACATCCTGGCGTGCTCGCCGATCGGCGTGTTGATGTGTACGGCGTCGATGTCCTTGGCCGCCAGCACGTCCTCGTAACGGGCGAACCGCCGCGCTTCCGGGATCTTGAACTGGTCGCCGACCGTCTTCAGCGACGCGGGGTTGCGCTGGCAGATGCCGGCCAGCTCGGCCTCGGGATGGCGCTGGTAGATGGGGATGAACTCGGCGCCGAAGCCGAGACCGACGATGGCGACGCGCAGTTTCCTGGCCATGGGGCGGCTGTCCTGGGGTTGGAGGGCGCAGGCTAGGTGACGACGCGCGCAGGTTCTCGGCGGAATCGACCAGCGCCACCCCGCCGTGACCACTGGGTCGGGAACGCCGGTAACGCTCGCAGTGGGCTGATCAGCCGCCGGACATGAACCGGCAGCGCTCGCGCAGATCGAGCGCCTCGCTGCGCAGCCCGGCATCGAGGCGGGCGAAGTCGAGGCGGTCGAGCGCCGCCAGCGCCTGACGCTGACGGCCGAGGGTGAAGAGGATGCGCGCCACCGCCAGACGGTCGCTCTCGGGCAGCCCGTTCAGGGCGCTGTCCGCGGCCTGCGCGTAGGCGGCCAGGGCCTCATCCCAGCGCTGCTCGCGCGCCAGCTGCCGGGCGCGTTCGCGGCGCAGCAGCGCGGCGCGTTCGGGCTGGCGGAGGATCGCCGCCTCGGTAGCGGCGGCGTCGCGCAGGAGATGCGCCGCGGGCAGCGCCTCGGCCTGCGCGCGCAGCGACTCGCCGCGCTCGCTGGCGGTGCGCGCCAGTTCGCGGCCGTCCTTGCCGAGGCCGATCAGCAGCAGCGCGCAGCCGGCGAGCAGCAGCACGCAGACCACTGCCGAAACCCGGCCGATCCAGGTCGGCCGCGGGAGATGACAGGGGACGCCGGCGGCGCGACGCTCGGCCGACAGCGCCTCGGTCTCGATGGTGCGCAGCAGGGCGACCATGTCCGCCGCCGATGGCGTCGGGGCGAGATGGGTGGGTGCGGGAGGCGTGGACATGCCGGGCAAGGGTACCGTGAACGCGGCGGCCGTGCCAAGGGGGCATCGGCGATCCCTCGCAGCGTCGGGGTCGAACCGGGGACCGCGCGCCACCGGGGCGGCGGTGATGATGACCTCCTCAAGCCGCTCTGATCACCACGTCGATGTTCTGGAACTCCCCTTCGACGGTGCGCTTGTAGGCGTGCGCGTCAGCAGCCAGGAGGCCCTTGCTGGCAGCGACATCGAGGGTCTGACCGACCGGCCCGATCGACTCCGTCCAACCCCGCAGATCGAGCGGCCGGGCGGGATCGGCCTGGCCGTAGAGCACGTGATCGAAGTGGGCGGTGCGGTGGATGGCGCCGTCGTGGATGTGGAAGGTGGGGAAGAACAGGACGCTCGTGTCGGCACGTGGAAAGCTGAACGCCATGGGATGGGCCAGCCGCCTGCCGGGCTTCAGCTTGAACACCGCGAAACCGTAGGCGCGGTAGCCGGGCAACTGGTCCCAGATCCCGGCCGGAAAGCGGAAACGCGCGTCGAGACGGGCGAAATCAGCAATGGTGGGGACGAACGACGCCTCGAAATCGCCGACGGCGTGCACCGGCAGCGGGGCAGGGAGCGGAACCACGCCGCCTGGCGCCGGGGCGGCCCGGGGCGCGGCCGACGGCACCTGCGGAAAGACACCGTCGAGTTCGCCGAAGAATCGCGGACTGCCCGTCAGGTCGATGAAGCGCAGCGCGTCCTCGCCGCTGCCCGGCCGCACCGGCACCGGCAGCACCATGGCCAGTTCGGCTCCGGGTTCGGCGGCCATCTCATAGGCCAGGAACTGTCCGCCGTCGGCGGCAGCCCGGGCGAAGATGCGGGTCCGGGCGACGGTACGCATGGGTCCGGTGAAGCAGCACATGGGGAGTCCTCCAGCAGCGGTTGGACGGTCTGGGTGGTGCGCGGTTCCCGGCTAAAAGAGGCGGAGCTGCCCCGCGTCGGGCTCCACCGGTGGCGCGATGCCGAGGTGGGCGTAGCCCTTGATGGTGATCTGCCGGCCACTGGGCGTCTTGATCAGCCAGCCACCCTGGATCAGGAATGGTTCGTAGATGTCCTCGACCGTGCCCTCCTCTTCGCCAACGGTGATGGCAACGGTCTTCAGTCCGACCGGGCGGCGGTGCTGAGCCAGGCAGGCGAGGATGCGGCGGTCGAGTTCGGTCAACCCGGCGGGGTCGATGCCGAGCATCTTCAGGCCTTCTTCGGCCACCGGCACGGTGATGCGGTTGGCGTAGCGCACCTGGGCGAGGTCGCGGATGCGGCGCAGGTGGTTGTTGGCGTAGCGCGCGGTGCCGCGGCTGCGGGTGGCGATCAGGCTGAGGCCGTCGATGTCGGCCTCGACATTCAGCAGCAGCGCTGAGCGCGAGAGGATGCGCGTCAGTTCGTCGGCGCTGTAGAGGTCGAGGCGTTCGCGGATGCCGAAGCGCGAGCGGAAGGGCGCGGTCAGCGAGCCCTCGCGGGTGGTGGCGCCGACCAGGGTGAACGGCGCCAGGTTGAGCGTCAGCGTCTGGGTGCCGGCCCCCTCACCGAGCTGGATGGTGATGCGGAAGTCCTCCATCGCCGAATAGAGGTATTCCTCGACCACGCGCTTCAGGCTGTGGATCTCGTCGATGAACAGCAGCGCGCCCGGCTTGAGGCTGCTGAGGATGCCGGCGAGATCGCCGGGCTTCTCCAGCATCGGCCCGGAGGTCTCGCGGATCTCGGCGCCCATCTCCACGGCCATGATGTGGGCGAGCGTGGTCTTGCCGAGCCCGGGCGGCCCGGACAGCAGCACGTGATCGAGCTGCTCCTTGCGCTGCGTCGCTGCGGCGATGGCCACAGTCAGGTTGCGGCAGACCGGCTCCTGACCGGTGAACTCGGCGAGGCGGCGCGGACGCAGGGCGCGATCGGTCTGGTCGTCGCGTGCCTCGAAGCCGGGCGGTTGCGGTGTGGCGGGATCGCTGGCCATCGCTGGACTAGCAGGCTGCTGAAAAAGCAGCCTGCGGGGGGTTACAGGGGGGCGTCTGCCCCCCTGGATAAAAAGCTCCCTTCGCGTTTCCCGGGGACAATAGCGACCGCAGGTCGCCCCCGGAGAGCGCGAAGGCTGCAGGCTGATGGAGAACGGAGTTTTTCATCAGTCTGCTAGAAGCGCAGGCCCAGCGACAGGCCGTAGGCCTTGGTGTCGATGCCGGCGATTTCGCCGCTGTAGTAGTAGCCGCCTTCGATCACCACCGTGCTGCCCAACGAGATGCCGATCAGGGCCTTGCCGCCGATGGTCCACTTGTCGTCGCGCAGCGTGCTGCCGTCGGCCTGGACGATGCGCACGTTGTTGTAGAAGCTGCCGAGGCCGACACCGAGATAGACCGACTGGCTGAGCGGGATGCGTTCGGTGTAGAGCACGCCGGCGGCGTCGACGCGATTGCCCTGGCCGGTGACGCGGTTCCAGTCGAAGTCGATCCACGGCAGTCCGGCGATGCCGCTCTCGTAGGCGAGCATGGCCAGGGTGCCGCGGTAGCCGTAGTCGTCGGTGAGATCCTTGCTGCCACCGTCGGCGAGCATGCAGGCGCCGGCCAGGATCATCAGCGGTGACGGCGACGGCTGGCGTCCACGGGCGGTGGCGGCGCAGGCCGAAGCGGCGCCGGCGGCCAGGACGAGGATATGCAGGGCGCGGGAGGGCATGAGCGCATGGTGTTTGCGGACCGTGACGCGCAAGCCGGGCCCGAACCTTCACCCCGAACGCCGCGTTCGCGACGATCAGCGTCCATACCGCCGCCCCCGGCGGTCGAAGGCGCGCAGGGCGCGCAGGAAATCGATGCGGCGGAACTCCGGCCAGTAGGCGTCGCAGAAATACAGTTCGCTGTAGACGCTCTGCCAGAGCATGAAGCCGCCCAGGCGTTCCTCGCCGCTGGTGCGGATGATCAGTTCGGGCTCGGGGAGGTCACCGTTGTAGAGATGCGCGTCGATGTCGGCGGGTTCGAGACGGTCCGCGATGGTCATGGCGTCGAGACCGCGCTCGGCCTGGCGGCGTAGGTGCGCGCGCAGGGCGTCGGTGATCTCCTCGCGTCCGCCGTAGGCGAGCGCGATGTTCAGGGTCAGTCCGTCGTAGGCGGCGGTGGCGGCCTCGGCGGCGTTGATCGCGGCGACCAGGCCGGCGGGCAGACCGGCCGGTCGACCGATCGAACGCACGCGCACGCGGTTGCGGTGGATGCTCGGGTGATCGAGGATGGCGCGGAACTTCTCCTCGATCAGCGCCAGCAGGTCGCGCAGTTCGTCGGCTTCGCGATTGAGGTTGTCCAGCGACAGCGCCCACACCGTGACCACACCGACCTTCTGGGCCTGGCACCAGGTGATGACGCGGTGGAGGTGTTCAGCGCCGGCGCGATGGCCATCCGTGAGCAGGTTGAGGCCATGGCTGCGCGCGAAGCGGCGGTTGCCGTCCATGATGATGCCGACGTGGCGCGGCTTGCGCCAGGACGCCGCCTGGCCCTGGAGACGCAGCTCGTAGAGGGCGTAGAGCGGCGCCTTGATCACACCCTTCACGCGGCGCAGCGCCCCATGCAGCAACCAGCCGAGGTCGGCGAGCACGGTGCCTCTGGTGCCCAGGGTGCGCAGGGTGCGGGCGCGGGACATGGCCGGCATCGTGTCCGCGGCCGGCGGACGGTCCAGGGGTGTACGCATGGTCCTGAAGCAGGCGCGCGGCGCTCATCGCGGCAACCGGCGGGCACCCGTGTCGCGCACGGCGGTTGGACGCGCTCAGCGCAGCGATCGCCCAACGATCAATTTTTCTTCCGACCCCGCCCCTGGTCATCGCGCCACTGCCGCACCTCTTCGCGTTTGGCCGCCTCGCGTTTGGCGTCGGCGATGGCGTCGAGCACGATCTTCGCGTCGACGGTGCCGCGCGCGGCCTGGAAGCGCCCGGTCAGTTCGCTGTCGGGGCGCAGCGCCTGGTTCTCGTGCAGCATCCACATCTCCTGGCCGTACTCGCTGCGCCGCAGTTCCGGGGCGAAGCGCGCGAAGAACCGCGTGAGATTGGCGACGTCGCGCAGCAGCAGACGCTTGGCGTTGTTGTTGCGCGCCGCGTCCACCGCCTGGGGAAAGTCGATGATCAACGGCCCGTCGTGGGCGAGCAGGACGTTGAACTCGGAGAGGTCGGCGTGCACCAGGCCGGCGCAGAGCATGCGCGCGATCTCCTGCATCACCGTGCGGTGCAGCTGGCGGGCCTGGTCGCGATCATAGCGCAGTGCCGCGATCTGCGGCGCCGGCTCGCCGTCGCGCCCGAGCACCAGGTCCATGACCAGGACGCCGTCGGCGTGCAGGCGCGGCTGCGGCACGCGCACGCCGGCGGTGAACAGCCGACGCATGGCGGCGGCCTCGGCACCTTGCCAGGCCTCCTCACGTTTGGCGCGACCGAAGCGGCTACCCTTGTCCATCGCCCGCTGCTCGCGGCTGTCGGCGGCCTGGCGACCTTCGACGTAATCCTGCCGCTGGCGGAAATTCCGCTGGTCGGCCGACTTGTAGACCTTGGCCGCGCAGCGTACGCCATCGACCAGGACGACGAAGACGGAGGCCTCCTTGCCGCTCTTGAGCTGGCGCAGGATCTCCTGGATGGCGCCGTCGTCGACCAGTTCTCGCAGGGGTTCCGGGATCAGCATCGCAAGGACGGCGACCACGGTAGCGGGCACCGGCGGCGGCGAAAGTGGTCGCCGTGGCGACCGTACGGGTGCCTCAGCAGCCGGAACCAGGGTGGCCCTCCGGCCCCCCCCGAGGCTGGGCCGAGGCCGCTCCGTGCACGCCTCTCAATCGAGAAACACCGCGCTGATGTTGGCCTTGTTGTAGCCTTCGTCGCTCTTCGCGGTGGCGGTGACGGTGAGATCGATGGCGCCGATGAAGCTGAATTGCAGCACAGCGCAGCCGTGGGTGCCATCCAGGTCGGCCACCCGCCAGGAGCGCTTGGAGGTGGGATCGGTGACGGTGACCTCGGCAGGCGGACCCTGGTGGTCGGCGCGCTTGTCCATGACCACGGTGAGGAGATGCGGCTGCGCATCGGTCACCCGGATGGGGATGGTGAAGGCGCTGCCGGCCCGGTTCTCGGCAACCGAGGCGTACATCACCGTCTTTCCCGGCGTCACCGCCAAGTCGCCATCGATATCCCAATGCAGACGACCGTAACTGGCGGTCGCGTTCTTCAGGTCAGCGAAGGTGTCGGCGAAGGGCGCCTTGACCACGCGACGCGGCGACTGGATTCCGCGCCAACCCGGCAGGACGTAGCCATGCCTGCCGATCTCACGTTGGCTGATCTGGCCATGGCCCATCCAGCCGAGCGCCGTCGCCGGCAGCCCCGCCGCACCGTCCGCCGGCTTGGCGGGATCGATCCGCACATGGAACTGCACGCCGGTGGGATCAGCGCCGGTGACATTGGTCATCACCTCACCGATGACACCGTAGGCCATGACCGGAACCGCTGCGGGGATCAGCGAGAGGGTCATGGTTGTGCCGGCCGCGGTGAGGCGGACCGCTTGCACGTTGGCGGAGGTCGGACGCGAGGCGTTGATCACCAGTGCCCACAGCCGAGCGCTGCGGCGGATGGCTTTCACGACGATGCCGGCGGGCGCATCGATGGTCAGGTCGGTGGCGGCGACGGCGAGATTGAGCAGGTACGGCACGCCGGGGAAGACCGCCAGCGGCTGCTTGGCGAGATCCTCCGGGCGGATCGGAGGCGCGGCATCGAAAGCCGGGAAGCGGATGCTGCCGCGCGTGGGTCGCACCGGCCCGTACCACTGGCCTTCGCCGGCGGCGGTCAGCGGAGCCAGCCAGTAGTGGAATGCACCGGGTCCCGCCGCGTCGCTCGCGTGCAACGCGGTGATGTCACTGGCGACGAGCACGGCGGCAGCGGGATCGGCGGTGGTGCCGCGATAGACGTTGCAGGCGGTCGCGCCGTCCACGTCCGACCAGCTCAGCTCGATCTGGCCATTGAGCGTCCCCCAGCCAGCGGGAGTCATCGCCCGGGCATCCATGGGCAGGGGATCGCCGGGCATCCACGAGCAGCGCTGCATGCGGCCCCCGACCGAGGCGATCCACACCGCGGCATTGAACTTCAGCGGAGCCGCCAAGTCGGCGCGGCGCTCGCTGAAGTTGACGTCGCGCTGGCGCTTGACCTGCACCAGCGTTTCGGAGGTCAGATCGGGAAAGGCGGCGAGCGGGATCTCGGCTTCGATCCGATAGCCGTGGCCGTCGAAGCGCCGCTTCACGATCACCGTCGCTCCGGGTATCGCGCGCAGTCCGTTGGAAAAATCTATCGCCGCGCTGTCCGGCTTGGCGCCTTCGACCGGCCGTCCTTTCTCATCGAGTCGTTGCGTGCCGGCGTTGGGGATGAGCGGCGGTGAGCCTGGCCGGCAGGCCAGGGCGAGGCCGCGCGTCGGGTCGCCCGCGTCGTTCCCGGCGCTGAGGAAGATGCGGGTGTCTCCCGGCGTGGCCTGTCCGCGATCGGCCGGCAGCAGCGGTCCAAGCAGCAGCTCCAGCCCGGCGACCTGGCCGAACTGGGCGGCCACGTCGGGCTTGCGGTCGGTGAGCGGGGGATGCGCGGGGTCGAGGATGTTGGCGAAGATGCACAGCATGCCCGCGTCACGGCGCAGCCGTACTTCGGCGACCAGCGCACCGCCCTGCCTGATCGCCAGCGGCGCCACCTCGCGGCTCCATTCCCAATCGTAGCCGTCGACGCCGAGGTAGCGGGAACCGGCGGTGAGCGCCCAGGTGCTGGCCGGCGCGCGATGGTGCTTGGTCGCGGCGGTGGCCGCCGGCGGTGGCGACAACGCGGCCAAAGTGACCGTGCCACGCTGGCGCACCAGCTGATCCGCGAAGACGCCGTCGATCTCAAGCACGCGCACGTCCTCGGCCGAGCTGGCGAAGAGCAGGCGTTTGCCGGTCTTCGGATCCTTCACCAGGATGCCCGGCGCGACGTTCTCCATCGGTATCGAGTTCGGTCCGGTGCCCGAGGCCAGGCCCTTGTCGTCGAGGATCATCCAACCCAGCGTGAGGCCATCAGCGGTGTAGGCGGTGAAGCCGCCGTAGACCTCGGTGGTGACCACCACGCCATCGATCTCGCCGGCGAGATTCATGATCATCTGGTTGTCGCCATCGTGGCGCAGCGATCCGTCGTGGTGGCCGACGATCCATTCCACCTGGCCGTTGCGTACCTTGGTCAGGCGCGTCTCGCTCGCCCGATCCCAGAAGCCCTGGCCGCGTTCCGGTCCGATGTTCGAGCAGTAGTAGTGCACGCCGTCTGCCGTCGGCGGGGCGACGCTGTAGCCGTAGTTCTCCTGATCGAGGTAGAACGCCAACTGCGGTGAAGATGCCGGGAACACCGGGGTGACCACGCCGCCCGCGTAGACCGGCACGCCACCCGCGTCGATGCTGGCGGGACGCCAGCTGCCGTCCTGACCATGCAGGGTGAGATCGCGATCGATCCACGTCCAATTGCCGCTGAACGGGATCCTGGCACTGGAGATTTCGCTGTCTTGCGCCAAGCCGTCGCCGCTGGCATCCGTCCACAACCTGGGGCCGTGATCCTTGCCGTCGGAGCCTTTGCGCCGGGTGATCGCCGCCACCGATCGCCAGCGGCCCTGGTCCCACAACCACAGCGCCCACGCCGAGCTTTCCGGTTTCCAGAAATAGCGCCGGCCATTGGTGGCGGTGAAGACCAGCGCCTTGCCATAGCCGCGGGCGGACGATTCGGACATCAGGTCGGGCTGCGCACTGCCGTCGATGCCGTTCTGGGTCATGTTCCACAGCGCCATGACCTGCCAGGCGCCGACCGGATTGCCGAGGTCCTTGGCATACTGCGCGTAGTCGACGCGCGCCTGCACATAGCTCGGCAGCGACTGGTTGGGCTGGTAGTACAGCGAACCGAGATCGTCGAGATCAACGCCGACGGTCGAGAAACCGGCCGGGCCGTAGTAGTCCTCCAGCCATTTCCCGTCGGTGGTCAGGCGGATGTAGCGGCGTGGGCACTGCGACTGCTCGACCATCCAGAGATGACCGTCCGGGCCGCAGGCGATGCCGGTGACCTCGCGGAACTCCAGCGGGTCGTAGGTCGGCACGGTGAGGGCGCGCCCGCCCGGTTTCCCGAAGGTCGCCAGCGCGCGCGCCGGGCCCGCGCCCAGGGCTGCGTACTTCCTGATCTGCTGGCTGGTTCCGAGATCCGAGACGTAGACCGCACCGGCGCGATCGATCGCCACCGCGCGCGGCTTGATCAGGCCAGGGATCACCGTGGCGATGGTCCGGTCAGCGACCGTGATCGCGACGATGCTGGTGGCGGAGCACGCGAGGATGCAGGTCTCATCGCGCCGGCACAGGCCGCTGGGCGACGGCACCGCGAGATCGGCCTCGGCTTCGCCGCTCTTCAGATCGATCACCCCGAGCCGGTTGTTCGCCTGATCGCTGTAATAGAGCTTGCCGCCAGCCACCGCTGCGCCCCGCACCGCGATCTTTCCGAGGTCGATGGGGCCGTCCTTCTTCCCGATCCGCTGCGTCTTCCCGGTGGCGGCGTCAAGACGGGTCAGCCGCGCCGAACCCTGGTGCTGGCCGATGATCATGTAGACCGAACCGCCATCGGCGGTGACCGCGAAGCCGCCGGCGAAGACGCCGATGCCAGCCACCCACACCGCCTTGCCATCCGGCCGCACCTTGCGCAGGCACTGCGGTCCCTCCTCGCCGGAGTTGAGCAGGTAGATCCCATCCCAGTCAGCCGCCACCGCTGACGGGCCGCCGTGGGCGCCACCCATCGAACCCAGCCCATCGGGAGTGCGGAAGACCGGCCGGGCGGAGTTGCCGACGCTGCCGAAGAACGTCGTCTTGATGCCATCGAAGATCGCCAGGGTGTACCCGTAGTCGCCCGGCGGCAGCGGTTGCCCAGTGCGATCCCGTCCATCCCAGTAGACGGTCTGCGCCCCTTTGCCGAGTTGCCGCGTGCGCAGCAATTCGCGCACCACCCAGCCATCGGCGCGGGTGATGATCAGGCTGGCGCGTGCCGCCCGCGGCATGGTGAAGGTGATCGGCAGTCCCGGCCCGGTGAAGACCGCGGCCTCCGCATCGTCAGCGTGGCGCTGCGGACGCGGCCCGGGATCGCGGGTGTAGAACCGCGCGCGGCCCCAGTCGTTGGCGTACAGGCGCGCCTCGGTGGCGATGTCCATGGTCGACAACGCGCCGGTGCTGGCGCTGGTCCACCAGGCGGTGGCGACGTTCATCGATCCGGAAGGATCGGAGAAGATCGCCTGGGCATCGAAGGCGATGGTGGTGCGATCCTCCGGGGCGAAGCCGAGCGACTTCCAGGGCAGCGCCAGCTCGGCGACATAGCCATCCGCCGTCGGCTTGAACGCCGCGATCGCTCCTGCCACCGGTCCGACGAAGTCCATCGCGACCTCGCCGGCGGCGGTGGTGAAGAACTTGTAGGGCACCTTGACCGGCCACTGCGGACGCATGGCGATGACCTGCGGCTTGCCCTGCACCAGGGCGAACATGATGCGTTGCTCCGGCACGCGCCCGCCGAAGCAGAACGCCACGGCGTCACCACCCTTGAGCATCTCCTGCGGCACGGTCGCGCCGTTCTTCAGCGGACTGTCGTCAGTCACGCGCACCAGCGCATAGAAATGCTCGGTGTCGTATGCCGCCTGGAACCGCGCCACCACCCCGGCGTTGCCGCGCAGCGACTGCTCCGCCTTCAGCCATTGCCAATCCGCAGCGTCGCCATCGATGGTGGGCGGAGTCACCGCCTTGACGATCGCCGTGGGCAGCTCACCGGCGACCGCCAGCGACCAGGTCGTGACGGCGAGTGCCAGCGTGATGAGAAGGAGACGTGCGCGCGAAGTCCGGAATGCTGCGATCATGGGGGGCCCGCCAGGAAGTAGGAGGAGGAAGCGCAGCGATCGACACCGGCGTCGGCACGCGTCACGGGACGTTGTCCGCGGAGACCATGAACGGATGACCGGGGAACTCCATCCAGCCCGTGCAATCGATCTCGGCGCCGCTGGCGATGGGGATGGCCTTGCCGTCGATGTAGGCGGGGCCGATGCGGTAGTTGATCACCTTGCGGCCCTTGAAGTCGCACACCGTGAAGATGTAGGCGTGGTCGCCGCTGTTGACGCGCATCTGCTGGGCGTGCACCGGATCGACCATGCGCGGGTCGCGGAAGCGGCGGTAGCACTCGCCGCCGGTCGCGGTCACCTCGATGAAGCAGATCTCCTGGCTGCCCCGGCAACAGACCAGGAAGGTGTAGTTGATCGCATCCCAACTGCCGACGCCGTCGCCCTGGGTGGCCTTGCGCAAGGGATCGCCGATGCGCTGGTAGGCCATCGAGCACGGATTGGCGCCGACCTGGATGAGCGCATGCGGCTGCACGTCGGCTGCGGTCGCGGGCTCATTGGTGACCAGGGCGCCGACGCGATAAATGCGCACCTCGCCCTTCTCGCAGGCGATCGCCGCGATCGCCGGGCGGCCGTGGGCGGCCTTCATCGAGGTGCGCACGGCGGTCGGCGCCGGAACGCTGATCGTGGTCACCACGTTCGGCTTCAGCATCGGCGCGTGCTTGAACGTGAAGGGCCACTGACCATCGGCGGCTCCGAAATCGCGCGCCTTCGCGGCCAACTCCGGCGTCGTGAAGCAGTGCTGGCGGATGCCGCCCAGCAGCGGCTGCAAGTCGACGAACACCGCCTGGTTGCCGGGCTTGGAGACGATCACCGCGTAGCCGGCGTTGGCGATCGCGGGATCGGTCAGGTAGCGCTTCCGGCTCTCGGGCGTCGAATAGTCGTAGCTCCAGGCCTCGGCAGGTGCCGCCGCCCAGGGATTGCTGGCGGCGGTGCAGGCGATGGCGGTGGGCAGTTCGCATCCGGGCAGGTCGACGTAGCCGAGCAGCTTGACCAGGTTGTGGATGCCCCAGTTGGGCAGGCAGAAGCCGGTCTTGCCGTTCTCGGTCAGCCCGAGCGCGAGGACCGCCAGCTGCGCTTTCTGTTCGCGAGCGTCCCACACCGTCACCAGCAGCAGTTCATTGCGGTTGGTCAGCGCCAGTGCTGTCGGCCACTTGTCGGTCGGGAAGCGGAAGCACGGATATTTCGGCACATTGTTGACCGACCCGGCGCCGATCAGGCCGCTGGTGAAGATCATGAATCCGTTCTCGGAATAGCTCGAGTACGCGCGCTCGATGAAGAACGGCCGACCGAGATGGCCACCGGTCAGTTCGCTCCACGCCTTCTGCTTCACCGCCGGTTCGGGATGGCTGCCACCCCACCAGGCGGGAATGGGCGTGAACTGCAAGGTGTGGTTGCCATAGGCGCCGACGTGGATGCGGTCGACGCCGATGTCATCGGGGCGGTCGGGCACGTAGAGCACCTGGCCTTGCGTGCACCAGTACCCGCCCGGGTCCTTGCTGGGCGTGCCGAAGTTGTACGGCGTCTTGGCGCCGATCGGACTCGGGATGATGGGCGCCAGCGGCACCGTCGCACTGGTCGGCTTGGTCGAGATACCCGGCACGGCTGGTTTGACCGCGGCAGCGGTGCCCGCGGTACGCGGTCCGAGCAGCGCATCGATGGCGGCGAAGTCACTGGGGTGCGCCATCGCCCCATAGCGCGCCCGGGACGGTTTGATCGGTGTGCTGGGCGCCTCGGCGGCGGGCAGCGGAGCGTCACTGACCGCTGGCGGCGGTTCGCCGGCGCGCGCCGCCGCGACGGCGAGGATGATGGCCACCAGCGCCGCAAGCGGACGTACACTGCCGAACCGCGAGCGGTTCATGGCTTGAATTCCAGTTCGCCCCACAGCGCCGGCTCCATCGCCAGCTCGAACACCGCATCGTCGACGATGCCGGTGTGCTGGTTCGACCAGTAGGCGCGCAGCCGCGTTCGCTGGCCGGCCTGGTCGCCGAAGGTGACGCCGACGTCGCCGCTCAGCGTCGTGCCCGCCAGGCGCGACACCCCGAGTTGCGCCAGCGGCAGCGCGGCCTCGACTTGGTATCCGGCGCCATGCGCGGTGACCGTGATGCGCGCCTGGTCGAGCACGGTCACGTTCTCCATCACGTAATCCTTGACCACGCCCGAGCTGAAGGATTTCGGCTGCTTGTTGGCCGCGATCCGGCGGAAGGCGACCGCGGTGGGCTTGCCCTTGAGCGCGCCGATCGAGATACGCACATCGCCGAGCCCGGCTTCGCGGCGCTTGGGGTCGGCCCCGACGGCGCCGAGCTGAAGATCGACCGTGTCGCCGCTCAGGTAAAGCGCTTCGGCCACGCTGGCTCCATTCGTCCACGGAGTGGCGTCGCGCACCTCCCAAGCGACGTACAGGGTGGTGTCGTCGTAGGCGATGGCGCTGCGCACCTTGGACTCGTCGCCTTTGCCATAGGCGAGCGGCTTGGCGCCGGGGAAATCCTTGTCGAGGTTGCCGGTGAAGGTCGGCGTCGCGCGCGCCACCGTGACGCGTTGGGTACCGACGTTGGCCTGCATCAACTGTTCGCGGAAGCCGCGCGCGGTCGCCAGGTCGGCCTCGGCGATGGTCACGGTGCCGCCGGTCAGCGCACGCACGCGATCGAGGCCGACGACTTCGACATTCCAGAAGCCGGTCTTGCCGGCCTGCACGAACAGCCGGCCGTCCTTGGTCAGGGTCATCGAGCCGCCGAAATCCTCGCCGCCGAGCCCGGGCGGCACGTCGTCGAGGATGGCGCCGGGCACGGCTTTTTCCGGCCACACGGTCTTGGTCGGATCGCCCTGGAACAACTTGGTGAGATAGAACCCGCTGGCGGTCAGCAGATGCCATTCGCCGACATTGGTGGTGATCGCCCACACCGCTCCGATCGGCTCCGGCAGGGTCGCCACGCCGCAGGGGCCGTACGAGCCGCGGATCAGACCGACCTCAGGCGGCGGCGCGGCGTGCGAACCGTGGACGCCGACGAAATTGTCGGGGTAGCTCCAGCGCAACGTGCCGCTGGCGATGTCGAAGCAGCGGTACCAGCCGTTGGCGACGCCGTAGTCGCCACTCTGCAGGACCAGCGCGCCTCCCGGCGAGGCGAGACCGGGGGCCGGCATCCGGGTCGGCTTGGCGAAGTCGTAGCGCGGCGCGCCACAGGCGGTCCAGCCGCTGACGGCGAAGCGCTTATCGCCGCTGTGCAGCGCCAGATCCGGGGTCGCACCCATGAACCAGGCGCTGAACTTCAATTCGCCGGCAACGCGGCTGACGATCTCGCCGGCATCGCGCTGGCCATTGCCGTCGGCGTCCGCCCAAAGAATCGTCTCGGCCGGCGCCTTGGTCGCGCCCTCGCTGACGCCGGGAAGCGGCTTGCCGCTGGCGTCGAGGTAGTCGATGACGCTGCGCAGGACGTAGCGCGCGTCGCCCAGGCGCTCGTAGATCGACAGCGGCCCGCGGCCGAACGCCCAGTGTCCGGCGACGAACAGATAGGTGCGGCCGTCCTTGCTGGTGGCGAAACGGGCGTTCTCCATGCCGTCGCGGGTGATCACGCCGAGGCAGCGCGCCCGACCGGTGACGGGATCCAGACGCCACTCGCACCCCTGGCCGACCATGACGTCGGGATCGCTGGGGCAGATCGCGCCGCCCAGTGCGCCGTAGCTGGTCGGGCCGAAGTATTCGGTGACGAAGGCGCCGGTCTTGGCGTCCCACACGCTGATGCGCTTGGGCGAGTGGTCGTCCTCGGCGACCCACAGCCGGCCACCGCCATCGACAGCAATACCTTTGGGCTGGAGCATGCCGTCAGGGGTCCAGGCACCGAGACGCGCACGACCGCCCGGCCGACCGATGGCGCGACGTTGCTTGCCATCGGCGCCGAAGACCAGGACCTGCTGGGTGTCGCCGCGCACGCTGACGTAGAGCTCGCCCGCGCCATCGAGCGCGAGTCCGCGCGCATCCGCAAGCCCGCTCAGGAAAGGAGTGCTGGTGCCGGTGGCGGTGTCGATCGCCAGCACGGCGTTGTGGTTGGAGAGCACGTATAGCCTGCCACTGCCGACCGCCACCGCGGTCGGCGACGGCACCGCATGATGCCCCTTCAGGGCACCGCTGACGGCATCCACCACCAGCACGCGGTTGCCGGCGGTGACGCTGAGGTAGAGCCGGCCTTCACGCGCCGCGAGTCCGTCGATGGCATCCACCTTGCCCGGTGCGTCCGGCCACAGGTCGTGCACGAACAGGTCGGGCGTGTCGCGCCCGGGCCACGACACGTAGCTGCCATCGGCAGCGGCGACGCGGTACAGGTACTTCTGGCCCTTATCGCCCCAATTGACCGCGTAGACCTTGTCGCCATCGACCGCGACCTGCTCCGCTCCGGCGATGCCTTGGCGGATGTTGCGCCATTTCACCGCGCCGTCGCGGGTGCACGCGACCAGCGCCTTGCCGGCCTCCGCTCCGCCCCAGCCCAGATAGACCAGATCGCCACCGGCCGCGCACGCCGAAGGCACGCCGTGATCGCCGCCCCAGTTCTCGGTGCCGAGCGCGCCATCCCACGGCGCCGAACCGGCGTTGCACGCCCACCCACGCAGCCGCAGGCCGATGCCGGGATGCACCAGCGCGCTCCAGGTATAGGTGCCGGCCGGGACTGTCGTCCCGGGTTGGCGGAAGTTCGGCGTGGTCAGCCCGTCCCAGCGCACCTCATGCGTGCCCTTGGTCAGGAAGGCGCTGTTCAGCAGTTGACGCACCACGGTGCCGCGCGCATCGCTGAGATTCAGCGAACAGTAGCCGTCGAAGGGCATCTCGACGCTGACCGCCTTGTGGCCGCTGGTCTCCACCTGCTTGATCAGCCCGGTCCAATCGACCTCCGGACGACCGTCGCGCATGCGCACCGCGAACTCGCGCTTGTCGGCGAGACGTACTGGACGCGGAGTCGCCGTGGTGGCGCCTTCGATCGTCGCCGCGCCCCAGCACGACGACGACATGAAGGTGAACACGCGGTTGGGAGGGACACCGGGCTTGAACAGGTCCTTCACTGTCCAACGGCCCTTGGTGCCGATGGTCCAGTTGGGTTCGACGGTGACGACCAGCGCTTCGCCCACGCGCGGCGGCGTACCGTCCTTGGTCACCAGTGCCCAGGGCAGGGCGAGTTCCTGGACGTAGCCGCCGCGATCGGCGTCGATGGCGAAAGCCTGCCGGGCGCCCTTGGTCTTGGCATCCTTGAGCTTGCCCTTGTCGAAGCCGGTGCCGTAGACGCCGTCGACGATGTCGATGCCGTCGCGACCGCGCCAGCAGGTCCAGTGCGACGTGCGTTCCTCGGCGGATTCCGGGCGGCTGCGCAGACGAAACTGCAAGCAGTCGCCGTCCCAGCCGTTATCGGCGATGATCTGTCCGGGATGATTCAGCGGAGTGGGGTCGCGGAAACGCGCGAGCACGTAGAGGTTGTTCGCGTCGTGCATGAAGTGCATCCACACCGCCAGCTTCTCGCGCTGGTGCTCGACGCTGGAGCAGGCGAAGGTGCCCGCCGCCAGGTCCCAGTCGTGGGTCGCCCCGTCGATGGCCACTTCGCCGCGGGCGCGCAGCACGGTGGTGCCGAGGTTCTCGGTCTCGGTCGCCCAGGCGGGCACCGCGATGGCGGCGACCAGCACGGCGGAGAGCAGTGAGATGGCACGGGGCATGGCGGACTCCAGGGAGGTGCGGACGGCGCGGAGCGGGTGGTTCACGGTGCCGACAGCAGTTCGACGCGGGCCTCGCCGCCGGCGACGCAGATGCTTTCCAGGCGCAGTTCACGCGCGCCGCCGGTGTCGCCGGGTAGCGGTTCGACGACCAACTCATGGTCGCGCGTCGCATCGAGGCCGGTCGCCACCACGTGCGCCAGCCAGGCGTTTCCACCCAGCCCGGTGGCGAACTCGGCAGCGTCGAAATGGTCGATGTCCTGCCGGCCGGTGGCGGTCTTGATGCGGCGCATGATCACGGCGCCATCGAGGCGCACGCGATAGCGGCAGGACGTCCGGGTGGATTCGCCGTAGAGCATGATCATCGCGCCGCGCACGCGTAGGCGCAGCGGCGCGGCGGTCGCGGCGTCGGCCACCACCTCGCGGTCGAGCCAGCGCGACATCACCATGTCGAAGTACGCACCGACCGGATTGGGCGGGGCGCGGCGCCAGCCCGCCGGCAGCGTGGGCGCATCGCCCAGACGCAGGCGCCGCTGGGTCAGGTAGGTCGATCCGTGCAAGGCAGCGGCCGGTGGCTTCGCCAGCGCGTGCTGTTCGCAGCCCAGCCGGAACGCGCCCCAGGCGGCATCGGCGAACACCACGTAGCCCTCATCGCCGGGATGGACGCCGTCGAACGGCCACAGCGCCGCTGCCGTGGTGGCCTTGGCGGCAAGCCGCTGACGGGCCAGCAGTACGGCGTCGCCGGCGGGCAGGCCGTAGGCCGTGGCGATGGCGAGATGGGCGTCGCGGCGCAGGAGATCGCCGAGCGGGCGCGATTCGACGTCCCAGCGGAAGGGCAGCAGCACCGGCACCACCACCACCCCGGCGGCGCACAGCCGGCGAATCAGCGACTCGTAGCTCGCCAGGGTCTCGGTGTCGGCGCTGTCGATGCCATCGTTGGCGGTGAAATCCAGGAACACCAGATCGGGGCGATGCGCCAGCACGTCGCGGTCGAGACGGAATACCGCGAGCTGCGAACCGGTGCCACCGATCGCGGCGTCGTGGAAGCGCCAATGCGCCGCCGGATAGGCGTCTTCGAGCCGACGTGCGACCACCGCGCGGTACGAGGTGCGCTGCGGATCGGAGGCGTTGGCGCCCCAGGTCAGCGAGGCGCCGAAGAACGCCACCGACAGGCGTTCACCTGCGCGGGCGCGGCGCTCCAGATCGGCGAAGTCGGCTTGGCCAGCGTGCGCGGCCACGCCCACGGCGAAGAGCATCAGGATGCGGACCATCACCGCACCGCCATGTCGGCGGCCGTACGTTCATGCTCGAAGATTGGCGCGATGGCCGTCGGTTCTCCGGGCGGGTCGTCGGCGCGCCGGCTGGCGAGGATGGCCAGGCAGCGGAGCAGCACCTCACGCGCGTCGTAGCCGAGGCGGTGGGCGGGAACCACGCTGGGGGTCAACCAGGGGAAGTTGCAGTGCGCGACCAGTTCGACGTCCTCGGGCACGCGCATGCCGGCCGCGATCAGCCCGCCGGTGGCCTCCTCGACGAGATTGTCGTCGGCGATGATCAGGCCGTCGGGCCGTTCGCGCTGGTCGCGGTTGAAAAGCAGGTGGATGAGGTTGCGCGCCCATAAGCCCTGATCCGGCGGCAGCGCCTGCACCCAGTACGGACGGCTTTCGAGACCACGGGCATGCAGGGTGGCGCGGTAGTGGTCATTGGCATGTCCCGGCACGCTCAGCAGGGCGAGCCGCCGGCGGCCTTTCGCCACCAGTTGATCGATCGCGCGTTCCATGAACGCGCGCATGTCGGGCATCACTCCCGGCAGGCGCGGCAGGCTGATCGGCATGATCGCCACCTGCGGCACCGACGTCTCCTGGATCAGCGGACCGTTGGCCAAGGCGCCGGGGTTGGACGCCCAGATGACGCCGGCCAGACGCCGCGCGCGCAACTCGCTGAGCAGCCGCACCTGCGGCTGGGTGGGATGCAGTCCGTTCACGTCGGTGTGGATGACCAGCGTCCGTTCGGGTGTCGACAGGCGCCGCGCCTCGCGATCGAGCGCCAGGGAGAAGCGGTTCTGATCGCTGTCGGCACTGATGAAGACCAGGGCGAAGCGGGCGAGATTCGGCGGATGCTCGACCACCAGGGTGCCACCGCGGCCATTCGCCTGCACGAAACCGTCCTGCGCCAACTGATCGAAAACGCGCTGGATGGTCACCCGGCTGACCTGGAATTCCTCCTCCAGATCGATGCGGGTGGGAAGGCGATCTCCCGGCTTCAGTGCGCCCCCCGCGATCCGCTCCCGCAGCACTTTCTGGATGTAACCTTGTTTGGTATGGTCAGTTGCGAATGTATATCCTGAACTCATATACGTCCTGACGTTTAGAATACGGAACGTATGACGAAACGTTGAGGCCGGTTCCTGTGCTGGTGGGCAAGCGACCAAGCGGTGTCTCTCGCAGTGGCATCGGACCGCCTCGCGCCGTGATCCCGGCCGCACGCCGCACGATGTCTCCGGCGTGCACCACCAGGTCGCTGGCAGTGCGGCGTCAGGTGCGGGCTGCGGGCGCGCCGTGGAATCCCCACCGCGACGCCGCGACCGACACCCATGGCGACAACGCCGGTGGCCGTTGGCGGGTGCCACCCTTGGCGAAGGCCGTGGAGACGCGGACGGGCAACGGCGCGGCAGTGTCGAGGAGATGGCGCGCGTCGTCGGCGCTGCTCAGCGCGTGGGCCACCGCGATGGCCGCTCGCCACCGCAGCCGCCGGCCATCTTCCGGAAACGGAAAAACCCGCCGTTTGGCGGGTTTTTCTCTGGTCGGACCGACAGGATTTGAACCTGCAACCTCTACCACCCCAAGGTAGCGCTCTATCCAGGTTGAGCTACGGTCCGCGACGCGGGCGCGCATCGTGGAGTCGTGGCGACGCGCGTCAACCGTCCTCCCTTGCGGGCAGGGGTGGCTGATTTACCGTACGCCGCCTTCGCGTGGCGGCGCTGCGCTGATGTCCCCGCGCCGACTGCGACTGGAGATCCGCCGGAATGCCCAAGCCGTTCACTGTCGCCGAGGTCCGCGAGGCCTTCCTCGCCTTCTTCGTCGAGAAGGGCTGCGTGCGCTATGCCAGTGCGGCGTTGGTCCCCGAAAACGACCCGACCACGCTGTTCACCGTCGCCGGCATGTCGCAGTTCAAGGACATGTTCCTCGGCCGCGGCACCCATCCCTTCACGCGTGCGACCACGGTGCAGAAGTGCATCCGCACCAACGACATCCTCAACGTCGGGCGCACCGCGCGGCACCACACCTTCTTCGAGATGCTGGGCAACTTCTCCTTCAACGACTACTTCAAGAAGGAGGCCATCCACTGGGCCTGGGAATTCCTCACCCAGCGCCTGGCGCTGGATCCCGACCGCCTGTCGGTGTCGGTGCACCAGCTCGACGACGAGGCCTACCGCATCTGGAAGGACGAGATCGGGCTTCCCGCCACGCGCATCTTCAAGCTCGGCGACAGCGATAATTTCTGGCCGGCTAATGCACCCAAGGAAGGCCCCGAGGGTCCCGGCGGCTGCTGCTCGGAGATCTTCTGGGATCACCGCATCAATGCCGACCCCCAGGACAACCTGACCTCGTCGACCGGTCGCTTCGTCGAGATCTGGAATCTGGTCTTCCCCGAATTCAATGTGCGCAAGCCGCATGGCGACGGCTCGCCCAACCTCGAAAAACTCGGCCGCCGCAACATCGACACCGGCTCGGGCCTCGAACGGGTCGCCGCGGTTATGCAGGGCGTCTACAACAATTTCGACATCGACGTCTTCCAGACCATCATCGGCAGCGTCTGCGCGATATCCGGCTGCACCTACGACCGCAGCGCGCCGCTCGGCGCCAAGACCCCGGCGGCCGAAGCCAACGCCCTGATCCGGCGCATCGCCGACCATGTCCGCGCCGTCACCTTCTGCGTCGCCGATGGCGCTCTGCCGGCGAATACCGATCGCGGCTACATCGTCCGCCGGCTGATCCGGCGGGCGACCCTGGACATCGACCGCCTCGGCGTCGATACGCCGCGGCTGCACGAGGTGGTGCCGGCGGTGGTGGCGGCGATGGGCAAGGCCTATCCCGAAGTGGTCAGGCGCCGCGAACTGGCCGAGGACACCTTCAAGGCCGAGGAGGCGCTGTTCCGCCGCACCCTGCGCAAGGGGCTCGATCTCTTCCAGCGCGCACTCGAACGTCAGCGCGGTGGCGCGATATTCTCGGGCGACGACGCCTTCGAACTGGTCACCACCAACGGCTTCCCCAAGGAGGTCATCGCCGAGCTGGCCGGCAACGAGGGCTTGGGCCTCGACGAGGCGCGCTTCACCGTGCGTTGGGACGAACACATCCGGGTGTCGACCGGCAAGACCGCCGAGGTGTTCACCACCTCGGCCCTGCTCCAGGCCAAGCCGCAGCTCGGGGTCACGCCCTTCGTCGGCTACAGCGCCACCGAATGCAGCACCGACCTCGTCCTCCTCGAAGTCGACGGTGGCCAGGTGGAAGAGGCCGCGCTTGGCGCGAAGGTGCGCTTCGCCCTGGCCAAGACGCCGTTCTATGGCGAATCCGGCGGCCAGGTCGGTGACCGCGGGCGCGTACTCGCCGCAGCCGGTGCGCAGAGTGCTTTCGAGATCCGCGTCGACGACACCCAGAAGGACGAAGGGCTGGTCATCCACAGCGGTGAAGTGGTCGCCGGCAGCGCCCGTCCGGGTCCGGTGCGCGCCGTCGTCGACCTCGGCAACCGCCGCGCCACCACCCGCCATCACAGCGCCACCCATCTCCTGCACGCTGCTCTCGCCCAGGTGCTCGGCGCCCAGGTCGAGCAGCAAGGCTCGAAGGTCGAGCCGGGGCAGTTGCGCTTCGACTTCAACCACCCGCAGGCGCCGACGCGTGAGCAGCTTACCGCGATCGAGACCTGGGTCAGCGCCCAGATCAAGGCCGCCCTGCCGGTGCAGACGCAGGAACTTCCCATCGCCGAGGCGCGGCTGCTGGGCGCCAAGGCGCAATTCGGTGAGAAGTATGGCGCCACCGTGCGCGTCCTCTCCATGGGCGCGACCGCGGTGGTGTCGCGCGAACTGTGTGGCGGCTGCCACGTCGCCAACACCGGCGACATCACCGCCTTCCGCATCGTCAAGGAGGAGGCCACCGCCGCCGGCATCCGCCGCATCACCGCCGTCGCCGGCCAGGCCGCGCTCAATCTCGCCGCTGAGGAACAGACCGCCGTCGACGCCATCGCCCGTTGCATCGGCGTGGCCGCTGGCGATCCGCGTCAGGTCGAGGAACTGGCCCGGTTGTTCAAGGTGCCGCTCAAGGAAGTGCCGGCGCGGGTCGAGGCGCTGGCCCGCGACGTCGGCGAGCTCGCCACGCGCATGCAGACCACCATCATCAGCGCTGGCGGCGACCTGCTCGAACGGGTGCAGCAGCTGGTCGATGAACAGAAGCGTCTGCGCAAGCTTGAAGACGGCCGCAAGTCGCGCGCCGCGGCCGGCGCCATCGATCAGGTACTGACATCCGAAGTGGTGGTCGACGGCCTGGCGCTGATCGCCGCCCAGATCGACGGACTCGACGGCAAGGCGCTGCGCACGCTCGGCGAGACGCTGCGCAACAAGCGGCCGCAGCACGCCGCGCTGCTCATCTCGGTGCACGACGGCAAGGTCATGCTGGTCGCCTCGGCCTCGCCCGATGCCGTGGCCAAGGGCCTGTCCGCCGGCGCCATCGCCGCCGCCGCCGCCGCCGCTGTCGGCGGCAAGGGCGGTGGCCGCGACGATTTCGCGCAGGCCGGTGGCAAGGATGCGGCCGCGGTGCCCGGCGCGCTGGCGGCGATGCTGCACACGGCACGCGCGCGGCTGGCCGGCAGCGGCGCAGCGTGAGGCGGACCCGCGATGGCTAAGCGTACGATGGCGAGCGGCGGTGGCGGCCACCGCAAGAACGTGTTCAAGGGCATCGCCGTGGTTCCCGGCATCGCCATGGGCCGGGTGACGCTCAAGTTCCGACAGACCCAGGTCCTCTCCGACCGCACCATCGCCAAGGACGATGTCGAGCACGAGCACGAACGATTGGCCGAGGCGGTACGCCGCTCGAAGGAGCAGCTGCTCGAACTGCGCGAGAAGGTGCGCAAGGAGATCGGCGAACTCGAAGGAACCATCTTCGACGCCCACATCCTCATCCTCGAGGACCAGGGCTTCCTCCGGAAGATCCGCCAGCAGGTCGCGGCCGAACTGAAGCCGGTCGAGGTGGTGGTGGCGAGCATCGTCGAGGGCTTCTACCAGACCCTCAAGCAGGTCCCCGACGAGCACCTGCGCGAACGCGCCGCCGATCTCCGCGACATCGGCCGCCGCCTGCTCGACAACTTCGCGCAGTTGCGCGAAAGCACCGCCGGACAGCGCAAGCCCGAGCCCGGCACGGAAGCGCACGGCGCCATCATCTTCGCCCGCGAGCTGCTGCCCTCGGACATCGCCACCCTGGAACGCCGCCACTGCGAGGCGGTGATCTGCGAGCTGGGCAGCGAACGCGGCCACGCGGCCGTGATGCTGCGCGCGATGAACGTGCCGGCGGTGATGGGCCTGGAGGACATCGCCGAGAACATCCGCGACGGCGATTTCGTCATCGTCGACGGCTCGACCGGCAGCGTGCACGTCAATCCCAAGAAGGATGTGCTCGACGAGTACACGCGTTCACGCCAGGAGTTCGAGCGCTTCCGCAACCTGCTCTACGAGGAGGTCGACCTTCCCGCGCGCACCTCCGACGGGCAGACCATCGAGCTGCTGGCCAACGTCAGCAAGCAGTCCGAGATCGACCTCGCCAAGCTCTACAACGTCGACGGCATCGGGCTCTATCGCAGCGAGTTCAACCTGATGGCGGCGCCGGACTACCCCGATGAGGAGGAGCAGTACCAGCTCTACCGCGAGGCGGTGACCAAGATGGAGGGTCGGCCGGTCACCATCCGCACCATGGACCTGGGCGCCGACAAGAAACTGCCCTACATCAAGATGGCCGACGAGGACACCCACGTCCTCGGCCGCCGCTCGATCCGCCTGATCCCCGATCTCGAAGAATACCAGCTCATCCAGTTGCGCGCCATCCTGCGCGCCAGCGCGCACGGCAAGGTGCGGGTGATGTTCCCGTTCATCACCTCGCTTGAGGACATCCGCCTGGGCAAGCGCCTGCTGCGCACCGCGCGGCGCGATCTCGAAGTGGCGCGCAAGAAATTCGATCCCGACCTGCCGGTGGGGATGATGGTCGAAGTTCCGGCGGCGGCGCTGTCGCTCGACAAGTTCGTGCGCGAGGTGCAGTTCTTCTCGGTCGGCACCAATGACCTCACCCAGTACGTCTGCGCCGCCGACCGCAACCACCCCGACGTGGCGTCGTGGTACAAGGGCCACAACCCGGGCATGCTGACGCTACTCAAGCTGATCGTCGACCAGTCGGCCGCCCACCGCGTCGATCTCACCATCTGCGGCGAGATGGCCGGCGATCCGTTCTACACGCTGTTCCTCATCGGCCTGGGGGTCACCAAGCTGTCGATGTCGGCGCCGCAAGTGCCGCTGGTCAAGAAGATCATCCGCAGCATGAACCTGCTGGGCGCGCGCAACCTGGCAGCCAAGGCGCTGCTCTCGACCTCGACCAGCCAGATCCGCGAACTGTTCGCGCATTCGGTCAAGCAGATCCTCGGCCGCGATGTCGATGAGTGGCGCAAGGACGACGAGGATGGCAAGGAATAGACGGGCTGCGGCCCCTTCGCGAGGAGCACCATGGATCAGCGCACCATCGACCTCATCGCCGGCTTCAAGGCCATCTACGCGCGGGCGCCCGAGCGTGGCGTGCGCGCGCCGGGACGGGTGAACCTGATCGGCGAGCACACCGACTACAACCACGGCTTCTGCCTGCCCATGGCCATCGAACGCGACGTGCGCGCGGTGTTCGCCGTTGGTCGCTCCGGCAGCGTGCGGGTAGCCTCGCTGCAGCAGCGCGCCGGCAACGCGCCAGCGGCGCCGGTGGTGTTCGATCTCGGCAAGGCGATCCCCCGGTCGACCAGCGTCGAGACGCGCTGGGCCGATTACGTCAAGGGCTGCGCCCAGATCCTCGCCGAGGAGGGCCTCGCCCTGCGCGGCATCGACCTGCTGGTCAGCGGCGATGTGCCGCTGGGCGCCGGATTGTCGAGCTCGGCCGCGCTCGAAGTGGCGACCATGCACGCGCTGCTCACGGCAGCCGGCATCCATCTGCCCAATGACCGCATCGCCCGCCTGGCGCAGCAGGCCGAGAACACCTACGTCGGCACCCGTTGCGGCATCCTCGACCAGCTTGCCAGCGCCTGCTCGATCGCCGGCCAGGCGATGCTGATGGACTGCCGCACGCTGGGCCTGACCCCGGCTGCGCTGCCGCGCGGCGTCGCGGTGGTGATCGCCGACACCGGCAAGCGCCGCGGCCTGGTCGACAGCGCCTACAACGAACGCCGGGCGCAGTGCGAAGCCGGCGCCGCCGCGCTCTCGGCCAGCCACCTGCGCGATGTCAGCCTGCACGGGCTGTGGCAGGCGGCCCAGGCCAACAAGATCAACGAGACCACGCGGCGACGCTGCGAACACGTGATCGCTGAGAACGGCCGCACCCAGGCCGCCTTCGCCTGCCTGCAAGCCGGCGATGCCGAGGCCTTCGGCGCGCTCATGGACCAGAGCCACGCCGACCTGCGCGACAAGTTCGCGGTCACCGGCGCCGAGCTCGACGATCTGGTCGCCATCGCGCGCAGCCTGCCCGGCTGCCTGGGCAGCCGGATGACCGGCGCCGGCTTCGGCGGCTGCACGGTCAGCCTGGTACGCGAAGACCTAGTGGCGTCCTTCGTGCCGGCGCTGACCCAGCGCTATCGGAAGCTGCACGACCTGCCCGCGGCGGTCTATGTCACCGGCGCGGCAGCAGGGGCGGGGGTGCTGCCGTTGCTGTGAGAATCAGCCCGGTGGCGTCGAATGCGGCGGGTACCACGCTTGTCCCAGTTGGGTGAGCGATTACCGTCCGGCCATGAGCAGCGCGCCCCCCAAGAAGCCCGCAACCGTCGAGAACGACGCTGCTCGGCGCGAGAAGATGCGTCGCATCGCCAGCGAGTTGATCCGCAAGCACCGGAAGCTGCTCATCTCGCTGCGCGACAAGTGACGCCAGCGATCGTCTTCCTGACCGTTGAGGAAGTGGAAGAGCTGCAACGCCGTATCGTGGCGGAGACCTGAGGTACGCCTGGCTTGCTGACTCGCGGATTGCTTGAATCGGCCGTCAACGCTCCCCAGGCATGGTTCGGCGGTCGCTTCCTGCTGACCTTCCCATTCGAGATGGCTGGTGCGCTGATGTGCAGCCTGGCACGAAACCACGCCTTCATCGATGCAAACAAGCGCACCGCCATCTTGAGCACAATCTTCTTCCTCTCGGCCAATGGCTATGCATCGACCATGACCGAAGAAGATCTCGAAGAACTCGTCCTCGGTGCCGCCACCGGCCGTTACAGCAAGGAATGGGTAGCCAGCCGGCTGGCTGGCACCTGCGTCTATCAGCCGGACTGAGCGCAGTCGCGTCGCTGGCGCCGCCGTCGGCACACCAACCATTCCCGACCATGCAACGCGTCGTCGATGCCGAGATCCTGCCGCGCCGCACGCCCGTCGACGTGATCCTGCTGGCGCGCCTGCTTGATGACCGCTGGGTCATCCCCGGACTGGGAGTGCGCTTCGGTCTCGACGCGGTGCTTGGCCTGGTGCCGGTGGTCGGAGATGGGATCGCCCTCGCCATGTCGGCGTGGATCGTGGTGCGAGCCGTCCAGCTCGGTGCGCCGGCGACGGCGGTGGCGCACATGGTCGTGAACCTGGCCATCGATGGCGTCATCGGCGTCGTGCCGGTGGTGGGCGATATCGCCGACGTGGCCTGGCGGGCTAACCGACGCAATCTCGCCATCCTGCGTCGCCACCTCGGCGACGAGCCGATCTGAGGCGCGGGGCCCGGCGACACCCGGTCTCCGGCCTTCACAGCCCGACCACGACGCAGAGCATGCGGACGTGACGGCCAAACCCTGGTATAGCGACGGTCTGAAATTCACCTGCACGCAGTGCGGCAACTGCTGCACCGGCGCGCCGGGGTTCGTGTGGGTCAGCGCCGGTGAGATCGCGGCGCTCGCCCGTCGTCTGGGCATCGATCAGGCCAGCTTCCGCGCCCGTTACACGCGCGTGATCGCGGGCTCCGGCATCAGCCTCAAGGAGATCCCCGAGGTCGAGACCGGGAATTCCTGCGTCTTCTTCAAGCGCGGAGCCGGCTGCACGGTCTACGCCGATCGTCCGCGCCAGTGCCGTACCTGGCCGTTCTGGCGGTCGCTGGTGGCCAGTCCGGCGGCCTGGAAATCGCACGCGCGCGGCTGCCCGGGCATGGACCACGGCAGTCTGCATCCCGCCACGCACATCGCCGCCACCGCCGCCCGCGATGGACTGCTGTAGCGCCATGGCGCAGCATTTGAGTAACTTCCGCGGCAATCGCCTGGCCATGGCGCATGGGGGACCGCGGGCCCACCAACCGCCACCGCCCGGCAACGCCGACCATGGAACCATTGGTTCCGACGGAGCCGGGCTGTGACCGGCGCCGACGACGACGCCGCCCTGGTCGTCGCCGCGCAGGCCGGCAACCGCGAGGCCTGGGCCGGGCTGGTGCATCGTCATGCCCGTCGTCTGGCCGCCTACCTCGGCGCCCGTCTGCGCCGCCCCCGGGTGGTCGAGAAGCTGGTCGAAGAAGCCGTGGTGACCGCCTACCGCCATCTGCATGAGCTGGCCGATCCGCGCGAATTCGCGGCGTGGCTGCGCCGCATCGGCGCCAACTGCGCGTTGCTGTGGTACCGCGAGAATCCGCATGAACGTCTGAGCGAGCCCTTCCCGGTCGAACTCTGCGGCGCCGACCACGACCTGGCCGCCCGCCTGCATCGCCTTGAAGAGGCGCTGGCTGCGCTCAGCGACGCCCAACGCATGGCAGTGGAGGGCAGCTTCCGCGGCGGCATGTCGGGGAATGTGCTCGCCGAGTCGCTGCACCTGGAACCAGCCGCCGCCCAACGCCTGGTCGAGGATTCCCTGGTCGCCCTGCATCGCCTGCTTGGTGACGTCACGACGTGATGCCGGTGCGGCGATCAGGCGATCATCCGCACTGCCCAGCGGGCGGGGGCGAAGCCGCTCTCGGTCACTGGCGGTTGACCGTGCTCACCGTGCTGGCGCTGGCGCTGGCAGGCGGTGAGCCGGATCCCGTGGTCGCCGCCGCGCAGGCGGCCTGGGATGCGGGTCAGCCGGTGCAGGTAGCGGATCTGCTCGCCCGCCATCCCGCAGCACAGCGACCGGGCGCCGAGCGGCTGCTGCTCGCCCGTTCCCAGCTCGCGCTTGGTCGCTGGCGCGAGGTCCTGGCGACCATCGGCTGCCCCGACACCACTGCCGTCGTCCTTGACCGCTGGCCGGTGCGCCTGCGCGCCGCCTCCGGGCTGGTCGCTGGCGAGGCGCACCTGGGCGCCGGCCGCGGTGCGCTGGCCGGCCAGATGCTCACCCGCGCCCTCGCCGACGGATTGTTCGGAGTCGAACGCGAACGCGCCCTGGCGCTGCTGCTCGAACAGCAGCGCGCCGGTGGCGATGCGTCCACCGCCGAACGCCTGGCGGCGGCGCTGTGGGAGGAAGGCCGTGGACCCCAGCGACTGGTCGCCGGTCTGGCCCTGGCCGAACTGCTCGCCAAGCGCGACCCGCTGCGCAGCCGTGAACTGCTGGCTGCGGTGCGCGTCGCCGATGGCCTGCCCGCAGGGCTGCGCCGGGTCGCCGGCGAACTGCTCTGCTCCCTGCTGCTCGACGATGCTCCCGGCCAGTGCCTGGTGGTCACCGAGCAGGATCTGGCGCGCCTGCCCGTGAACGAACGCGGGAAGCTGCCGCTGTGGCGCGCGCTGGCGTTGGTGGCGCTGGATCCTGGCGAAGGCGCGGCCGCGCTGGCGGCGCTGCCCGCTGCACTCCGCGACCTGCCAGCGGCACAGGTCGCGGCGCGACGAGCGGCCCAGCCCACCACCACCGGGGCGCAGGCGCGCCGTCTCGAACGCGCCGAGGCCGCCATCGACCTCGGACGCTGGGCCGAGGCCTACGCCCTCGCCGAGCCGCTGGCTTCCGCGCAGCCGCGTGCCCTGGCCGTGCTGATGCGCTGTCCAGGTGTCGACCCCGGTGCCTGGCGGACGGTCGCCGCCGCCGCGCATCCCCTCGCCGCGCTCGCCATCGGTCAGGCCCTGGCGCGCGCCGGACGCAGCGCCGAGGCTTGGCCGGCACTATCGGCCGCGCTCGCGGACTGGCGGCCGGACAGCGGCGTGTCGCGCGACGCCTTGCGCTGGTGGACGCTGCAAGCCGCCCAGGCCGCCGGTCGCGCCGAGGACGTCGCCCGCCTGCGCGCCGCCCTGCTTGCTGACGGCACCGGCCTGGAGGCCGGCCTGGCCTGGTGCGATGAAGCGCAGGCACGCGTGGATCGCGGTGAGGACGCCACCGCCGCCTGGCGTAGCGCCGCCGGCCTGCTGCCCGGTGGACATCCCTGGCAGGCTGCGGCGGCGTGGCGCGCGGCGCGTGCGCTGGTCGGCGCCGGCGACCTTGCCGCCGCTGCCGGCCTGCTGATCGCCCCGGCGCGAGGCGATGGCGCCGATGCCCGGCGCTGCCGTTTCCTGCTCGCCCAGGTGGTTGAACGCCAAGGCCGCTGGGCCGAGGCATTGGCGCTGGCCGAAGCCCTCCTCGCCGACCGCGGCAACGATGGGCGCGAGCGCATCGTCGCGCTGATCGAGCGCCTCCGCGCCAGCCTCGCGGCCGGCGATGGCGCGGTGCCGTGAACGCCCGGCGCACCGCAACCGCGAGCCACATCGGCAACCGGGCTTTGACATAGCAAACTTCGCGTCATATGGTTCCTCGGAGATTCTTGCGCCCCAGGGATGAACCGTCGTTAGCACCAGGCGATGCCCCGAATCGTCCACGCTCGCGACCTAGTCACTGCGGCCTCCACGGACGGACCGGCATGCGCGACCATTCGATCACCCGATTTCGCTGTATGATTCCGCGTTCCCACGCGGAGCCCCGCGACCGTCGCTTGACCGCATCGCGCCCCGCCGCCGCTGATCATGTCGCTGGTGACACTGCTGGAGCCGGCCTGTGATCCTGATCAACCTCCTGCCACCCGAACTGCGCAAGCGCCGCGGTGGCGTCAGCCCGGTGTTCCTCAGCATCGTGGTCGGTGGCGCCGCCAACGCCGCGGCCATCGGCTTCTGGGTGTGGATCGCCTACTTCAGGATCCCGGCCGCCCAGCAGTTGCAGGCGAAGCTGACGCAAGACGAGCTCGACAAGGGCAAGCAGGCCGCGGTGGTCACGGCGATGGAGCAGGAAATCGTCAACAACCAGGCACGCCGCGACACCATCGTCGGTCTGACTGCGCGCAAGGTGTACTGGGCGCGAACCATGGACGATTTCGCCCAGACCATGGATGGGCCCTGGATCAACCAGTCCGGCTTCGAGGTGTGCATCTCCGATCTCAGCTTCCGCGAGGGCGTGGGCACCAGCGGTCGCGCCAACGAAGCGCAGGAGATCGTCTTCGATTTCCGCATCCGCTACAAGATCGTCGGCGCCAGTCTGGTCGAATCTGGCCAGTACGTGAAGTCGTTCTACAGCACCATCGAGAAATCCCCGTTCTGGATCAACTACGGCTTCCAGGGCAAGCCGGAGGAAGGCTACACCGGTGATACGCCGCGGTGGAACTCCACCATCGGCCGGGTGATGGTCGAACTCCCTGCCGACTGGCGGCGGGTGCAGGTGCTGACCAAGAAGCCCCGGGCGGGCGGCTGATCATGGCCATCCCCGCCTTTGCCGATCTCAACAAGCGTCAGCAATACGCCCTCCTGGTTGCGCTGCCGCTGCTGGGCGTCGTGGCGTTCGGCTATCTCGCCAACGGCGCCCTCACCAAGCTCGGCCCTGATCCCGAGGTGCCGTCGCTGGTGCGCAAGGTCGAAGGCGGCGTGCATGCCGACATCCAGGCGAAGCGCGACCAGATCATCCTGCATGAGGCGGTCATCGCCCGTCACGACCAAGTGGCCAAGACCCTGGCGCTGCTCACGGATGAGATCCAACAGAACGAGGAGCGCCTGCCCAAGGAGGCGGAGAAGACCGAGATGCGCCTGATGATCGAGAAGTTGGCCAAGGAATGCGATATCGGTCAGGTGGTGTTCAAGTCCGTGCGCATCCTCGAAGGCGCCAAGGGTCAAGCCGACTACCAGACCATCACCTACCAGACCGAGATCGAGGCCAACCTCAACGGTCTCATCCGCTACATCGACCTGATCGAGAAGAACCAGCGCTTCATGACCGTGAAGTCGATGACCCTGCGCCCGGGCCGTCTGGGCTGGGACGACGCCAAGCGCGCGCTGAGCAAAGGGCTGCACAGCGCCAACATGGAGATCGTCACCTACGTCTACACCAAGCCCAGCAAGGTGCCGCGATGAGCCCGCTTGAGCGCGTCCTCGCCTGCTCGCTCGTGCTGGCGGCTGTTTCCGCCCTGGTCGCCGGCGAGGTTCCGGCCCCGGCGCCTGGCGGAAGCAAGCCGCCCCGGGCCGTCGAGGCACCGCCGCCGAGCAAGATCCCCGAAGAGGAACGCTGGGTGTTCGAGCCGCCGATCGGCGACCGCACCGACATCTTCGTCGATCGCGAGATCGAGATCGATCTGCTCAAGCGCGCCGAGACCAAGGGCAAGACCGACGAACCGGGCCTGCTGCCGCCGCTCAACGACGATCGCACCACCCCGCAGCAGCATCGCGACGCCGCGCTCGAACTGATCCGCCGCGAGAGCCTCAAGGTCGAAGGGCTGATCGTGGCGCGCAAGTGGGACGAGACGATCAAAGTGTGCGACAACGCCCTGAAGGCGCTGGCCCGCTACCGCGAGACCGATGCCGAGATCCGCAAGGACTGCGAGCGCTTCGAACGCTTCCGTGCCCAGGCCGTCGAGGCCAAGGACTACGAAGAGGCGCAGACCGCCTTCGAATCCCTCGACCTGCGCATCGAAGGCATCCTGTGGTCGCCGGGCGGATCGCTGGCGGTGATCAACGGCGAGCCGCGCGCGCGCGGCATCAATGAGCGGGTCAAAGACTGCACCATCATCAATATCGACACCGACCGCGTCGACTTCCTGTTCCACTACAATCGCAAGCGCTTCGAGTTCCAACGCTACGTCGGCGACCGCAAGACGAGATAGGCAGGACCCCCACCATGACCCTCCCGGTACACGTCTCCGCTCCTTCCGGTCAGCCCCGGCCCGGTAATGCCGGCTGCCTCCCGCGCAGCCGGACTGCGCTCCTGCGCAATCTGCTGGTGAGCAGCCTGGCCGCCATCGCCCTGGGCGCCGAGCCGCGAGCGGTCGCGTTGCCCGGTGACGGCGCCGGCGAGGGCGTCCCGACCTTCAACATCGAGACCTCGGACAAGCCGCTGGAAACCGTCCTGCAATGGATCAGCCGGCGCGCCGGCGTGAACATCGTGTGCAACGAGGCCGAGCAGCCACGCGTCACCATCCGCCTTGAGAAGGTCACCTGGCAAGAAGCCGTTGAGCAGATCGCCAACCGCTACGATCTGGTCATCGAGCGCAAGAGTGAGCGCATCTGGCAGCTCACCCGTCCGCCCAAGGTGCGCATGGAGTTCCAGGACGCACGGCTGACCGTGGTCCTCGAAGCCCTCGCCCGCCAGGCCAACGTCAACATCGTCATCTCCGACGACGTCAATGGCTCCAAGCGCCTGACCATGACCCTCAATGGTGTGCCCTGGCGCGCCGCCCTCGACGTCATCGTCAAGGCCACCGGGTACACCTGGGTCGAACAGGACTACGCGATCGTGCGCGTGGTCTCCAAGGAGAACGTCCAGAAGGATCTGCAGACCCGCGTCCTGCGCCTCAACTACGTCAACGGCGCCGACATCATCGACGCGATCAAGGTGTCGCTCTCAGCCGACGGCAAGACCGTGGTCGACAAGCGCACCAACAGCCTGGTGATGACCGACACCCCGCCCAACCTCGCCGCCGCCGAGACGCTCATCCGCCAGCTCGATCAGCGCACGCCCGAGGTGCTGATCGAGATGAAGTTCGTCTCCTTCTCGACCACCGAAGCCGAGAAGATCGGCTTCGACCCGATCAGCGTCGGCTTCGACCTCGCCAATTTCGGCACCATCGCCGGCGCCTTCGCCCCCTTCGCCCCCAGCGCGACGGTGACTGCCAACCGCAACCCGTTGGCGGTACCGACCCGCACCGGCAACGTCAGCGCCAACCTGGTGTTCGAGGCCATCGCCTCGCTCAACTCCACCGAGATCATCCAGACGCCGCAGTTGCTCACCCTGAACAACGCGGCCGCCGAGATCTTCATCGGCCAGGAGCTGCGCTTCGCCGAGGAGACCATCACCACCGATGGCACCGGCAACGTCACCTCGACCCTGGCCGAGGCCAAATCGAGCCCGGTCACCGATGGCATCACCATCAAGGCGACGCCGCACATCACCAGCGATGGCTTCGTCTCCATCGACCTGCTCGCCTCCGATGAGGCGGCGACCATCGTCGCGTTCTCCAGCAACGGCAGCACCATCCAGTTGCCGAACAAGGCCACCACCAAGATCACCACCTCGGTGATGGTCCGCGATGGCCACACCGCGATGATCGGCGGCCTGCTGAAAAACAAGGTCACCGAGCAGTCCGGTCACATCCCGGTGCTGCACAGGATCCCGGTGCTCGGCTACTTGTTCAAGTCGCGTGACGATGAGGTCCAGCAGCTCAACCTGACCCTGTTCATCACCCCGCACATCATCCGCCACCAGGACCGCGACGAGGTCGGCGAGGAAAAGGCGCGCTTGACCGAGAAGATCTCAGGCGTCCCGCAGCGTCCGGCGGTGGAGAAGACCGAGCAGTACCGCACGCTCGGTGACTGAGCCGAACGCGGGTCGCAGCGATCTGCGTTTCTGAGCGGCGCACCCGGCTGATGAGCGTGGTCGTCGACGCCAGGTCGCTGAACTACCGTCCCTGGTTCCCCGTCTGATCGTTTGCAGCCCGAAGGATCGGGCGATCTGGACTGCGGGTCAGCGCCAGCGGCGCAGCGCCAACGCCAGCAGGCCCAGTGCCAACGCCGCGAAGCCGCTGCCATGGCCGCAGCCACCGCCGCTACCACCGCTGGCTGCACGGCTGGCCGCCTCGGTCGGCGGCGGCGGCGGATCGCCCAGCTTGCGCGTGGCGCGTGCCCGGGTGTCGATCTTGACCGACGTATCGGCCAGCGAGAGGGCGCGGCGTTCGAGCAGGAATGACTCGCCTTCCAGGCTCTGGTTGAGGATCCAGTAGCCGTTACCCGATATCAGCACGTCGGTGGCGCCAGTGGCGCCGACCTTCTCGTAGGCCACGCCATTCCATAGGAACGTGTCGGTGCCGATCAGCTTCTCGGGCTGCGCGATGGTGTTGCCGAGCAGGTCCTTAAGCGCGAATTCGCGGAAGAAGGCGTGCGCGGTCACCGGGCTGCCGCCATCGTCCAGCGGTGGAAGGCCGACGAAGTTGAAGCCGGGCCGGAGCAGGATGGCGAAGGGCGCCGGAGCCTGGGCGCCGCTGAAGTTGAGACCCAGATCCTGGCGTGTTGCCAGGAAGATGCCGTGCGCCGGGGTCAAGCCGCCGGTGGGCTCGGCCGGCAACTGCACGTAATTCTGGACCACGGCGTCCCAGGCGAAGGCCTTGACCTGGGTGGCATCCTTGCCGGCCAAGGCCGCCTTGAGGACTGCCAGACCGGCCTCGGTGCCCGGGCAGACGGCGGTGTACAGCGTCTGGTTGCCGCTCGACGGTGCGATCGGCGGAACGGTGACGGTGGCATCGGCACGTGCCGCGGAGACCACGATCGTGGCCGTGAGCTGGTTGCCGGCAATTCCGCTGATGGTGATGCTGGTGGTGCCGAGATTGCGCGGCGTGATCAGGAAGCCCTGGACGGGTTCGACATTGGCATCGTTGTTGGCATCGCCGGCATCCAGATCGCCGCTCTGCAGCGTGGCGCCGTTATCGACGGTGACGTTATAAGGCGGGGTGCCACCAAAGACCACCAGACTGGTCGCCTGGTTGAGCGCCTTGGAGAGCGTTGACGGCAGGAGCTGACCGTCGATGGTTCCCGACAGGGCGGTCTGTTGGTCGGCGATGATGCCGGCGAAGGTGCCGTTCTGCGCGTCCGGCTGCACCACCCCGCTGACCCCCTGAATGCTGATCGAGAACGACTCGTCATTCTCGGAAATGCCATCGTCGACCACGGCGAAGGAGAACACCGCCTGCGTCTGGCCGACGGCGAAGGTGACGGATTGCGCGGTGGGCAGGACGACATCGGATTCCGTCGCCCCGCTGACGCTGCCGGGCAGGCTGACGCTCAGACCCACGGTCAGCGCCTGCGTCGGTGCAACGTCGAGTTCGACCACCACCAAGGCCGTGGTTCCCTCGGCGAAGGCATCGGTCGCACGGATGAACTTGGCGATGAGGTCGTTGCCGGCGGCGACGACGACGAGATTGAACGAGGTGGTGGCGGTCAGGCCGCCGCTGTCGATGACGGTGAGCGTGACCACCGCGGAACCACTACCTTGCGGCAGGATCTCAAGCGTGCGGTTGGATCCGGTCCCACCGACGCGCAGAGCGCCGACCCCGCTACCGACTCCTTCTGGCAGCAGGGTGGGGTTGTTGGAGGTGGCGTTCACGCGCAAGTCGAGCTCGCCGGCATCGTCTTCGAGATCGTTGACGGTGAAGGCGATGGTCGCCTCGGTGTTTTCGACGATGGCCAGGGTGCCCGCGACGATCTGCGGATCATTGAGTGCGATGGTCGGGAGATTATTGACCAGTTCGATGACCGCGTCGATGGAGCTGATCTCACCCGGGCTGTTGACCAGGGTGACTGCGAAGCGGCCGTCGTTGCCGATCACCAGCAGGTTGGCGGGATTGAATCCGAACTGGGAGCCGAACGTGATGATCCCCGCCGCGGTACCGCCGGTGGACCCCTGTTGGGATACCAGGCGGCTGATGTCGACTTCGATCACCGCCCTATTATCGAAGGTGATGGTGTTGTTGACCGCCAGACGGTCGAAGGTCGTGCCGGCAGCGAAGCCTGCGACCTGAATGCGGATGACCTGCACACCGCCCTCGCCTATGGCCAAGTCGACGTCGCTGGCGGTCAGCGTGGCGATGCGCTCGTCATCGCCGGGGCTGATCCGGGCTTCTTGGTTTGCCAGCACCGCACCCGAGCCGGTCGAGCCCCCGCCGGTGACAACGCCATCGCCGGCCAGCGTGGCATTGCCGCCCAGGCGCAGAGCGACGACGGTGGCGGTGCCATTGATCTCGATGAAGCCCGGTCCAATCAGGAGCAGCTCGCTGCTCCTGAGGTCGCCATCGAACACCGTGCGGCCGCTGCCGCTGATGGTGAGGTTGTCGCCATCGCCACCGCCGAAGGCGGTGGCGACCGATCGGATGAACCGCAGACGTCCACCACCAACATCCCCGGGGCCATCGGCATTGGCCACCTGCGCGTTGACGTCGGCGAGGACGAGATCGCCATCGATCACGTGCTCCCCTCGCGAGGTGATGGAGCGCACGATCGCGTCGCGATCGGTCAGCCTGATCTCGCGCGTCGCCGGGCCCTCGCCAGCTGCGAAGTCGACACCGATCAGGGTGAAGGGACTGGTAGTGTCGATGACCAGGCTGCCGAATTGGGCGCTCCCGGCCAGACGGATATCCGCGCCACCCCGCTGGACGACGCGCCAGCGGTCACCGTTGAGCCCGACGTTGACCTCATCCACGTCGATGCCGGGGTTGGTCAGCACCAACTCGATATCGCTGTTGATGCCCTGGCCCGAGGCGAAGCCGGTGCTCTCGACCCCGTCCATCCGGACCAGCGTGCCGCCGACCGTGAGCGATGCGTTTCCGTCGATGCGGACCGAGCTTCCGCCGCCGGAGACGAGCTCAAAGCTGCCGCCCGTATCGATGCGCACCCGCCCTCCACCGGCCGCCAGGGTCGCCCGCACGAAGCCGAAGCCCGATTCGTCCTGGATGCCGAACAGGCTGCCGGCAATGGAGAGTTGGGCGTCGGCGGCGTTCCAGTCGATCTCCAGCGAGGTGCTGCTGAAGGGCTCGAACTGGGACAGCACGACGTTTCGGCCAACGCTGACCAGGCCGTTGAGGCCGATGGTCAGATTGTTGAGGGCGGCGCTACGGATGGTCAGGTTGCGCTGAAACACCGTTCCGGCGGGCACCGAGTAATTCGACTGCGTGATGATCGGCGACCCGCCGCCCTGGCCATCGACGCCAGTGAGGACCACATCGATATCAAAGGCGGTCGTTGTGGTCGGGGGGAAGTTGCGGGTCAGCTGCGCCCAGGTGAACACGCCTTCCGTTCCCACTGCCGTATTGCCGTTGCCATCGCTGACCTCGCCGATCACCCGCGAGCCGGCCTCGCCGATGAAGTTGCCAGGGCGCAGATTGGTCGACGGCCCGACCGTGAGGGTGCGGCCGGCACGGACGGTGACTAGGCGGGGGGCGGCGATCGTGGCCGCGTCGCCGTCGGTGTCGAACGTGGCATTGGCGACCACGTCGAGGTTGGGCACCGGTTCACCGTCCTCGACGAACACGCGACTGCCGGCGCCGCTCAGCCGCATGGTCGCGTTCGTGGTGCCGAGGAACCGGCAACGGGCGAAGTCGTAGATATTATCCGCGCCGGCAAGTTCGAAGGTTTGACCGGCCCAGTTCAGGGTGCCGTTGGTCTTCTGCACCACTCCGCGGGCAGTCACCGTGCCGAGCAGCACCACGTCGCCTTGCAGCATGAACAATTCGTTCAACTGCTGATCAGGCGGAACCACCAGACCCTGGACCCGCTGGTTACCGACCACCTGCATGATCAGGGTGCCGGTCAGATCGAGGCGACCCGATTCCAGGAGGATGTCGCCGTTGTTGACCACCAGCGTCTGGCCACGGTCGGTGATCGATCCCAGGTAGGCGTTGGATTCGCCGTCATCGCGCCGAGAGCGCAGACCCCCGCATGCCACTGCCTGGATGAGGACGGCGTCGGCGTCGGACAGTGGGCCAGTGCCGTCGAAGCGCAGGATGTCATCGGCATTGAGGCTGTTGGCGCGGATGGTGCCCGCGGCGTCGAGCGTCCAGTTCTCTGCCCCATTGAACTGGAACTGAGTCCCGGCTTGGTTGGCGGTGGCGCCTCCGTTAGGGTCCGGGTTCCAGAACAAGTCCACACCCATGAGGGCGGAAGAGACCAGAACAAGGAGGATGGCGACGAACAGACGGGACATGGCGGGCTCCAGCAACGAGGCTCGTGCGAGGACGGGAGGATGGCATTCCGCCATGATGGACAAGTGACGATGTGATGAATCGTTACGGTTGACGAGGGTTCTGGCTCCTGCGAGCGGCACAGGTGCTGCCATCGTGCCACGTGCAACTGCTGCAACCCGCCCAGCAAAAATGTGATGAATGCCGGATCAGCGCAGAACCACTGGTCCGCCGACCGCACCAGGAGCGGCTCAGCGCCAGCGGCGCAGCGCCAGCAGGAGCATCCCGAGCATCAGCGCCGCATACCCGCTGCCGTGGCCACAGCCACCGCCTCCGCCGCCATTCGCTGCGCGGCTGGCCGACTCGGTCGGCGGCGGCGGCGGGCTGCCGAGCTTGCGCACCGGGCGGGCCTTGGTCGGGCCGGTGGCGTTGCCCACCGCGCTGCCCGCCTTGCGCACCAGCAGGAACGACTCGCCCTCGGCCGTCTGGTTGAGCACCCAGTAGCCGTTTCCAGTGAACAACGTGCTGGTGCCGCCCGCTGCCGAGATCTCGACGTAGGCGACGCCGTTCCACAGGAAGGCTTTGTCGCCGATCAGCGCGCTGCGTTCGGCGCCAGTGATCAGATTGCCGGCCAGGTCGGTGAGGTTGAAGTTGCCGGGCTGCGCGATGTCGTGCTCGGTGCGGGTGGTGCCGCTGTCATCCAGCGGCGGGATGCCGATGAAGTTGAAGCCGGGCCGCAGCAGCACCGGGAACGGCACCGGCGACTGGGCGCCGGTGAAGTCGAGGCCGAGATCGACGCGCGTCGCCAGGAAGATGGCATGCGCCGGCGTCAGTCCGCCCACCGGCTCGGCCGGCAGTTGGACATAGGCCTGGATGGTGGCGTCCCAGGAGAAGGCTTTGGCCTGCGTCCCGTCGAGCCCGACCAGGGCGGCCTTGAGGTCGGCCAAACCTTCGGCGGTGCCCGGGCACAGCGCGGTGAAGAGGGTGATGTTCCCGATCGAGGGCAGCACCACCGGGGCCGGCACGATCGCCGATGCCAGCGCCTGCGGAGCGAAGCTCACGGCGATCTCGGCGCCGGTGCTATCGCGCACGGTCACCGTCGCCGTCCCGGAGCCGAGCGTGACCAGAAACAATTGCACAGGATCGGCGTCGCCATCGCCCTGCGCCGCGTCGACATTGCCGCAGTCGAGCGTGCCGGCGGCGATCGACGCACCGACGGCGGTGACGGTGTAGGGAGCGATACCGTCGAAGACGGTCAGCGCCACCGCCTCGCCAGCAGCCCCGGCCTGCGGCGTCAGCGGCGAGACCGCGAGATCGCTGCCGCGCAGGCGCAGACGGAGCGCGTCGCGCTGGCCGGCGATGGTGCCGGTGAAGGCAGGGATGGCACCCAGTGCCACGCCGGCGGGAGCCTCCAGGACGATGGCGAACTGCTCGTCATCCTCGCGGTCGATGCCGGCCAGGCCCTCGGCGACGAAGCGCAGTTCGATGCGCGCCTCGGTCTGCCCGGGCGCGAACACCAGCGGCGAGGCGGTCAGCACGCTGAAATCGGCGCCGACGGTGGCGGTACCGCCACTGACCGTGAACGGCAGGACCACCGCCTGCGTCGACGGCGCACCCAGGGTGACCACCACCACATCGGTGGTCCCCTCGACGAAGCAGTCGGTGGCGCGCGTGAAGCTGGCGGCGGTGATCACGTCCACGCCAGCGCCGACGACGGTGACGGTGAAGGCGGTGGCGCTGGAAAGCGCACCATCGGAGACGGTCACCGTGATGGCGGCCGACCCGGTCTGCCGTGCCAGCGGGGTGGCGGTGATGGTGCGCGCCCCGCCGCTACCACCCAGGACCAAGTTGCCGTCGGGGATCAGCGCCGGATTGGCTGAGGTCGCGGTCACGGTCAGCGACACGCTGTCCACATCGGCGATGGTGAAGGGCAGCGCCCCGGTTGACGCATTGACCGTGATGGGCGGGCTGACGATGGCGGTGATGGTCGGCGCGTCGTTCACCGCGGTGACCGTGATGCTGAACGAGGTCGCTGCCGTGCCACCCTGACCGTCGCTGGCGGTGAGCAGGATGGTGGCGGAGCCGTTCGCATTGGCGGCAGGGGTGATGAGCACCGTCCCGGCGGCATCGTCGACGGTTGCACTCGCGATCAGGCCGGCAACCGACTCGTTGGAGACCGCTGCGATCGTCGTGACCGCATCGCCGTCGATGTCGGCCACGACAAAGGTGACGGCCTTGGCGGTATCCTCGTTGGTCGTCTGAGCACCGATCGCGGCGATGGTCGGCGCGTCGTTGACGGCGGTGACGGTCAGGACGAAGGCGGTGTTGGCAGTGCCGCCCTTGCCGTCGTTGACGGTCAGGGTGATCGTGGCCGTACCGTTCTTGTTAGCCGCCGGCGTGATGAGCACCGTGCTGTTGGCGTTGTTGACCACGGCGCTGGTGATGAGGCCGACCGCGCTCTCCTGAGAGACCACCGCGGTAGTGGTCAGCGTGTCA
>Ga0163144_10000179_pt1 | contig 147566 bp, 118 predicted proteins | sample OliLak19BULKMAT1_FD_123175 | JGI IMG/M metagenome (GOLD analysis project Ga0163144, IMG submission 123175) | Freshwater microbial mat bacterial communities from Lake Vanda, McMurdo Dry Valleys, Antarctica - Oligotrophic Lake LV.19.BULKMAT1 | ecosystem: Environmental > Aquatic > Freshwater >...
TGAGTCTCTCCATATAACAATTTAGAAAATACTGCATTAGCCTTAGCTGCTGCATTTGTTTCCAAATTTGCAATGTTTTGCAATTGGTTCTTTTTTATTCTATCAAACTCGTCTTGCTTGAATGCAGGACTGGTCATCATATTTAATGCAAGATTTGCAGTAATAAAGAAATTATTCTTGATAGCTGACACTGAACCTACTATAAATTGGTCAGTTGAATATACCTCAAAGCTGCTACCCAGTCGCTTAAACCTTTCATTCATTTGCTCTGCATCCGACTGCATAGTGCTTTCTTTCAACATTTTGGCGGTTATATTAGCTATTCCAGCCTTGCCTGCTGGCTCATAGGCCTGCCCAGCTTTAAACATAAACTGAGCCTCTATAACTGGAATGTCAGAGTTTTTGCTCACCAGAACCTTCATACCACCTGGTCCATCTGTTATGGTATATTCAGGTGCAGTCACTACTGGACTTTCAGTTTTAGAAGGTTGTTTACTTCTATCAAAGTTATCTACAGCATTCCTAGGCTTTAGGCTGTCGTAATTGATAGGTTTATACTTAGTTGAATCTCCGCCTACAGTAAAGTTATCTTCAGCTGCTATTAATTTACTTTCGCCTTTAGGCACTATGCTAAGTATCATAGCTTTTTGCCCCTTCACATAAGTGTTATACACTCTAATTACATCATCTTCAGTTACATTGTTATACCTATTTAAGTCTTTTGATATGTAGTTTGGATTATCTAAATATATTTGGAACTCAGCCAATTGACCTGCCTTGCCGTCCAAGCTTTCAATAGTACTGTATGCGCGCTTAAGGTGTTGATTTTTTGCTGCCTCAAGGTCTTCTGGTTTTACGCCACGTTTTTCAAATTCAACCAATGTTTCTCTCCATTCTTTTTCTATATCACCAAGGTTAGAACCTGGATTAGCGCTTATTTGAAATGTAAATTCGCCAGCTAACTCATACGTTGGATGGTAAGAAACAGCATTTAATGCTTTTCCTGTTTTTACAAATTTCTTAAACAGTAAAGAATTATTTCCATCGCCTAATATATCAGCTAAAATGTCTAAAGCTGCCTCATCTTTATCAAAGCGAGGTACTGTTGGCATACTAATATATAGCATAGGCATTCTTACATTGTCCTCATAGTGTACATACCTGTCTTTTTCTAGTTTGAAATCAACTGGATTCTGTTTCTCTACTAATGGGCCCATTGGAATAGATCCATAATATTTTTCTATCCATTTAAGCACCTGACCACTATTAATATCGCCAGCTACAGTTAACACAGCATTATTAGGACCGTACCAGCGTAGAAAAAATTTCTTTAAATCTTCTATAGTAACTCTATCTAAGTCTGCAGTGTAACCTATAGTCGTCCAACTATATGGGTGCGCAAATGGATATAAGGTACGAGCTTTGTACTCTGGAATCATTCCATAGGGTCTGTTATCATAGTTTTGACCCTTTTCATTTTTCACAACAGAACGTTGTAGCTCAAATTTCTCCTGAGTAATAGCATCAAGGAAAAAACCCATTCTGTCTGCTTCTAACCATAATGCAGTTTCCAAATAGTTCTTAGGTATTTTTTCGAAATAATTGGTTCTATCTGTATTGGTAGTTCCATTCATTATTCCACCTGCACCACTTATTATTTTAAAATGCTGATCATCGCCTACATTTTTACTCCCTTGAAACATCATATGTTCAAAGAAGTGGGCAAACCCGCTTTTTTTCAATTCTTCTCTCGCACTGCCTACGTGATATGTTACGTTTACAAATGCAATGGGATTAGTATGGTCTTCGTGTAGCAAAACAGTTAGTCCATTAGGTAATTTATACTTTTGATAGCTGATGGTAACATCATCTGGCGCTGGCGACCGCTTTACGTCTTCTATTAGGGTACTTTGTGCTTTCATTTGTATTGCGAAACTGAGCAAGAATAGCATCGTGAGACAATAGGTCTTTTGGATTACTCTTTTCATTGTAAGTATGGTGCGTGTAAATTATCAAGTTGAACCAACAAAGTTAATAGATATATAATATTTCGCATTTACTATTGGCACGGTATTTAACTTTAATCACAAAAGCGATAAATTTAACTTAACTATCTATGACAAAATATAAACTTGCAACTCGAACTTTGCTGATTGCATTATCTCTAATTACACTCTCCGTAACTTCTTACGCACAAGGCATTACCAGTGTAGTAAAAGAAGTAAATGTATTTAATACTGGAGTATTCATAACCAGAACTGCTAAAGTAACACTTATAGAAGGGGTGCAAACCTTAAACTTTGTTGGTATAGGTAGCAATGTAGATGCTAGCAGCATTTCTATAAGAGCAGGCGTTGAAAACATTCAGTTAAATAACATCGGCTATGGATTAAATATTGAAACGGGATCACCGTCAACAACTTTGACCAAGGCTCAATTTATTGGAGATAGCATTCAGCAAAAAATTAATTACTTAAATAATGAAAAACAAAATTTAGAGCAAGAGATTGAGCTATTTCAATCTAACTATAAAGTACCAAATGATTTAAAAGGAAACTTTACTGACAATGTTGAGGAATTTGCAGATGTATATAGAACTAGAGTATTAGATGTTAGAAATAAAATAACAAGAATATCTAGACAAATAGTGCTACTCTATGAGATTAAAACTAGATGGGAAACAGATTTCAATATATTGAAACAACAAGACAGAAGTCGATTTGGAAATGCAATCGCATTGGATTTAAGTAGCCCCTCGGCTGTAAAAACTGAGATTACGCTACAATATTTTGACAGAAGTGCTGGTTGGAGTGCCAACTATGACATACGAGCAAAAGATCTTAACATTAAAATAGACATAACACAATTTGCTAATGTATATCAGAATACTGGTGATGATTGGAACGATGTGAAAATGACTTTAACTAGTGGTACTCCAGGTAATTACGGGAGTTTGCCAATTTTTCAGTCAAGTTACTATGACTTCTATACAGAAGGAAAGAAATATAGAAATGAACTTAGTAAGCCTGAGCCTGCTATGAGCCAAAGAGATAAAAAAAATGATTTAACACAAGGTGTTGTGTATGATGTAGAAGAACCACTTGTAATGGAAGTAGAGAATGCTTTAAGCTTTGGCTTTGCTATGAAAGACAAACAAAGCGTGAAATCAAACAAAAACGCAATTAGAATACAAATTGCATCAAACCAGTCAACTGCCAAGTATTTATACAAATGCATACCATTCCTAGACAATAATGCTTACTTAACAGCAGAGATAACAGATTGGGGTGAGTTGAACTTATTACCTGGTTCTGCTAATGTGTTTTTAGACGGAATATTGAGTGGGAAAACTGATATAAACCTTAGTAATACTGATGATACGTTAACTTTAAGTTTAGGTAAAGATGATAGAGTTGTTGTACAGAGAAAAGAGGTGAAAAACGTAAGTAAACGCGTACTTATTGGTACTAGTCAAAAACAAACCAAACAATTCATTATTACTGTAAAAAACAACAAGCCTGTGCCAATTAACATTCAAATAGTTGACAGAGTGCCGGTAAGCAGGCAAACAGAGGTAGAAATTGAGATAAACGACAAATCTGGTGCTAGTTTTGATCCGATATCAGGTCAAATAGTTTGGAAAACTGAGATAAAAAAGGGAGATAGTAAGAAGTTTGAGCTGAGCTATTCAGTAAAATGGCCTAAAAGTAAAAACTTATCTATCACTAACTATTAATTCTTTCGTACCCACACTAGTGCCCCACTATCTTTAAAACTGCGTGGGCGTATTGTGGCACTTGAGTTATTGTAAACATTTAGCATAAGGGTATCGTTACCATTATGCTTAGCTATTAACTTTATCCTTAAGTATTCAGTGTTATGTTGTGCATCTTTATATAAAATAATATCTAAGTAACCCAGCCCAGCAGTGTCCAAATATTTATAACCAAAGGATGCTTTATTCATACCAGCAGCATCGTTCATTTGACTATTTATCAATTGATTATTTGTTGTTAGCCGACCATCGGGGAAAAAGCTTAAAACAACCTGCTTTTCATTGCCAAGTTGTAGCCATTCACCTATAATCTTAAAACTTGCATTTTTCTTATTTTGTTGCTGCAAGCAAGATGTCGTCTGGCATAAGACCACCAATATAATTGTAGCAAATATTACTTTGCATAACCATTTCCCTATTAATTTAGCCCCTTTATTGGTACACATATATATTTTTAAGTAATGTCACTAGAAGCAAAAGTAATGGAAAGCCTAAAAGAGGCAATGAGAAATAAAGACGAAGCTGGACTTAGGGCACTTAGGGCAATTAAATCAAGCATTTTATTGGCTAAAACAGAAGAGGGTGCTAGCGATTTCCTGACTACAGAACAAGAAGATAAACTATTAAATAAATTAGCTAAACAGCGTAGGGAAAGTATAGATATTTATCATAAACAAAATAGACCAGATCTAGCAGAAGGTGAAGAAGCAGAACTGAGAGTTCTAGAAAAATTTCTACCAGAACAAATGAGTGATGATGATGTTAAAGCCATTATCCACAGACTAATACAAGAAAACGAAATTGAAAATGCCGGGCAAATAGGTAGATTGATGCCACTCGCAATGAAAGAACTAAATGGCAAGGCAGACGGTAAAAAAATACAAGAAATAGCTAGAGATTTATTAGCCTAGTTTGATGGGGATTTTTGATTTTATCCTGATTATTTGGATATTGTATTCAGCTTGGCGGGGTTACTCTAGAGGATTTACCAATATTATAACTTCATTTTTAGCTCTAATTTTTGCTGTATTGTTTGGTAGCATTATTAGTGCATTTCTAATGAATCAACTGTACCCAGACCCTAGTGACAGACCACTTATGGCCAACCTAGTGGTTACTATATTTATGTATGTAGGTCTATATGCAGCATTTGGATTGATTGCTAAAAGTATCAATGTAGTTTTAAAGACGCTACAACTTGGCGGTATAAATAGAATATTTGGAGCAGCATTTCAAATGCTAAAAGTATGTCTAATCGTTTCTATTTTCACGTTGATTGCGAATAGATTCAACGTACTACCCAATAGTTTGCATAATAGTGTTGTTATACATTTTTGTAAACCATTAGCTCCTATTTTCTTTAATTGGCTTTCTCCATTATTCCCCAGCTTGCAAAATTATCATAAGCCACAATACCCAGTAGTGTAGTTGCAACTATGATATTGATAATAGATAACTATGACTCATTTACTTATAATTTGTACCACTACGTATTAAATTGTGGACAAGTTTGTCAAGTAATAGAGTATCATCATATCGATTTAATACTTTCTACTATAATGTCAGAAGATTGTACAGGTGTTATAATTTCTCCTGGACCACATCACCCTGATGACTACCCCTTCCATAGCAATTATATAGAATTAGCTATAGCTAAAAACATTCCTGTATTAGGCATTTGTCTTGGTATGCAATACTTGGCAATATATTTCGAACAAGAGGTTATTCTTGCCAATAAACCCATTCACGGCAAATCTGATAGAATTATGATTTTCAATCACGAAACTATATATGATAGTCTGCCAAAATTTATTAATGTAGGACGATATCATAGTCTTCAGGTAAAATTGAACAGTCAAAAAGTGCTGATTTCAACAGCCATAAGTATGAGTGATGATGCAATAATGTCTATAAAACATTTGTCATTAAATCTGATAGGCATTCAGTATCACCCAGAAAGCATATTATCGCCTTTAGGTCAGCAAATAATTAGTAATTGGTTAAAATTAGTTTAAGTAGATAGGAACAAAATTTACCTATATTTGGCGTTCTAATAACACCTTAAATCAAGGTAAAGAAACGTTTAATTTCAGTATGGAAGAAAAACTGAAAAGTGAAGGAAAATTTACATTTATAGAAGAAGGAGAAGGTCCAGTTTTACTGCTATTACACGGACTATTTGGTGCCCTTAGTAATTGGGCGCCCGTGCTTAATCACTTTAGTAAAAACTATAAGGTGATTATTCCTATGATGCCTATTTACACAATGCCCATACAGAAAAGTACTGTTGATGGCTTAAGTAATTATATTCACGAATTTGTACAATTTAAGGGGCTTACTAATTTTACCCTAATAGGAAACAGTCTAGGTGGTCACGTAGGTTTAGTCTATACATTAGACCATCCTGATATGGTAAACAGTATGATATTAACTGGTAGCAGTGGTCTGTATGAAAACTCAATCGGTGGCTCATATCCAAAACGTCAGGATTACAATTTTATAAAAGTTAGAACTGAATACACCTTTTACAATCCAGCTACTGCTACTAAAGAATTGGTAGATGAAGTATATGAGATAGTAAACAATAGGCAGAAAGGGCTAAGAATTATTATGATGGCAAAGTCTGCCATCAGACATAATATGAATAAAGAGGTTCGTCATATCAGAATACCTGTATGTTTAATATGGGGTAAAAATGATAAAATTACACCACCCGAGGTGGCAGAAGAATTTGATAGACTAATGCCAAATACAGAACTACATTGGATAAATGAATGTGGACACGCAGCGATGATGGAGAAACCAGAAGAATTTAACCCACTGGCTGAGTCATTTTTAAGGAAGATATATCCTGAGCATAATCTTGCACATTCTAAATAGTTTTTCGTTACTAAGTATATGTTGCAAGCGTCTGATTTACTTATAGCCGATTTTCCATCTGTATTTCCTACAGATAGCCTTCATAAAGCTGTAGATATATTTATTGATCATCACCTGCAACACATACCAATAGTAGATAATGCTAGGGTACTAATGGGAATGCTACCCATAGATATGATAATAGATCATACAAATAAAGCGACAACTATTGAAGAATGTAAAGAAGATTGGATATACACACAAGTTACGTTACACCAACATTTACTTAGCATTTTTGAATTAACATCTAGATATGAACTAAGCGCTGTACCTGTTACAGATGTGAATAGAACTTATTTAGGCGTAATACCTACATATAGATTACTTAGCAAATTTTCTCAATTTTACAGTATCTCTACTCCAGGTGGAATTATTGTACTTAGAGTTGGAGTCAGAGACTTAGACTTGTCTGAAATAGCTAGAATAATAGAAAGTAATAATGCTAAAATATTACTATTGTATATGGATGCCATAGATGGTGGCTCTTTTCTAGAAGTAACTATTAAAGTAAACACACTTGATTTAAGATTTATAATTGCTACTTTGGAGAGATATGAATATCACGTTCCCTTTTATCAGCCTAGCGACTCACAAGAAGACCCTTTAAAAGAAAGGTATGATTTGCTGATGAAAATGTTTGATATTTGAAGCAAAATAGCCTCCCATTGATTTCTCGCCATTTTCAATTACTAATAGTTTCAACTCTATTACAGGTGTTTAGCTTCATAGGAGTGCAGGCGCAGTCAGCAAAAGACTCAAATCTGTACATAGCTTCGCTTAAAATAATTGGAAATAAACATACTTGGACTAAATACATATATAGAGAAATAGAATATAAAATAGGAGATAGCGTTCCCAAGAAAATTATAGATAAACCGCTACGATTTCTTCAAACTCTTAATAATACATTGGTATTTACCCATACTGAGTTAAAAATAGACAGCATAGATGCCGAAAAAAGAGTTTATTTAAGCTTAGAAGTATTTGAAAGGTGGTACACCTTACCTACTGGTAACCTAAAAGTAGCTGATAGAAACATCAATGTATGGCTGCAAAATCCCTCGATATATCGCATATATGTTGCTTTTGGTTTAGGTAATGATAATTTAATTGGTATTGGCGATAAAATAGTATTTAAAGTAAAATTTGGTTGGCGTAACGGTATTGACTTCAAGTACTATATTCCCTTTTTAGACAATTTTGGACAATTCGGTACACAGGTTATTGTATCTACAGAGAATGGTCAAGAAATAGGTTACATAACCAGTAATAATAAATTACAGTTTGAGAGAACCGAACGAGTTACTATTTATAAATCTTTAGTGGCAGATGCAAGAATCATTTGGCGACCTAAATATAGGTTAAGAGGAAGCTTAGGATATGGATATAGGCAATTTAGTATCGCAGATACTGTTGCAAAATTTTTGAACCCAGAGTACTTGTATAATAATGAAAAAGATTTGAGTTTTCAAGTAGTTACTGCCGGCTTAAGTATCGACAAGCGTGACAGGTCATTTTATCCATTTACTGGCTATATAGCTCAATTAGATGGGGAAATAGCTATTGGAACTCCAAATAAAGGATTCAGCTACAGCAAATGCACTTTAAATTTGAGGTATTATCTTAAAGTAAATCAATTAAAAAATGTATTTATTGCTGGTGGATTTAGAGGAGAGAAAATTTTCAATACAACAGTGCCTTATCTATTAAGATCCCCACTTGGATACAGATACAAAATGCGAGGGTTTGAAAGATATCTATTGGAAGGAAATGCAAACTACTATTCTACCTTAGATCTAAAATATATGTTCATTGATAAAATTATTTATTTAAAAAGAATTCCGTTTGAACAATTTAGATATTATCCATTAAAAGCCTTATTCACTGTGTATTTTGATCAAGGTCAAGTGTTTTACCCTAATGTGATAAACGGCAATGACCTAGTAAATAGATCTTTATTTACGTATGGACTGGGGTTACACATTTTAAGTGCATATGAAAGAATAGTAAGGATAGAACTTAGCACAAATAACCTAGGAGAAACAGGGGTATTTCTTCATTTTACAGATTTATTTTAATAAAAAATGATTGTAGCTATATTCACTAAAAAAATAGAAGAAGAGCATTTTAGAGCTTGGCAAGAGTTATTAAATGTTGGTAAAAGTGCTGGAATAAACTTTATTATTAATAGTGAAGGAGCTGACTTTTTAGAGAAAACAGGACTTTCCGAAGAATTATTAACATATAGTTCCCCACAAGATTTGCACAACAATTTACCACAAATGTTAATAAGTATGGGTGGTGATGGTACCCTTTTAGAAACATTGTATTATGTTAAGAAAACAAAGACACCTGTATTAGGAATTAACTTAGGAAGACTCGGATTTTTAACACACGCAACTGACAGTCAGATAATTAAAGTAGTTGATTGCATCAAATCTGGTAAATATAAAATAGAGGAACGTAGTGTACTAAAAATTAACAATGAACATCATCTTTTCGAGGCTAATTCATTCGCTCTAAATGACTTCACTATACACAAACGAGATACTGGTAGTATGATAATAGTGGATACTTACCTAAATGGTGAGTATTTTACAAATTATTGGGCAGACGGGGTTATAGTAGCTACCCCAACAGGTAGTACTGCTTACAGTTTAAGTTGTGGAGGTCCAATTATATTTCCAGAAACTAATAGCCTAGTAATTACACCAGTAGCTCCTCATAATCTATCTATGAGACCCATAATAGTACCTGATAGTAGTGTTATTAGTTTCAGAGTAAGAGGAAGAGGTGAAAGCCATATGGTGTCGCTAGACAGTAGATTTACAGTAGTAGAATACAATCACGAAATCGGGGTACAAATAGCTGACTTTAAGTTCCAATTAGTACGTTTGGGCAATTTTAGTTTCATAGAAACGCTGCGCGAAAAATTAAAATGGGGTTTAGATTATAGAAATTTATAAATTTGTAGTCAAACTTTATGTGTTGGTAAGCGTATTACTATATAATAAAGGAGAATCGAAATTAAATTTACTTGATAATTAATATTGCTATGAAGCTTAGACGTATACTACTAACCATCGTAACCACTGCCTTAGGACTGTCAGCGACAGCTCAAGACAAAGAGTTAGGCGTTTTTATTGGCGCTGCTCAATATCAGGGTGACTTGTCTCAAAAACAAGTTACGCTTGGTGAAACGAAACCTACCATCGGTATCTTATACAGATACTATTTTGTGCCTAAAATTAACTTCAAAGGCGCTGTAACAATCGGACAAATAGCAGGTGACGATAAAAACTATGCTGATGTAGATGTTTTTAGAAACAAAAGAAACGCTAGTTTTAGATCAACTATTGTTGAATTAAGCGGTCAGGTTGAATACAACATTCGTCCATACATATCTCGGTCTCGTAGATATAATTGGGCGCCGTACGTATTTACAGGTATCAATTTATTTTATTTTAATCCCAAAGCAGATTATAAAGGCACTTTTGTTGCATTACAACCTCTTGGTACAGAAGGTCAAGGGCTGGATGGTTCTTCAGAAAAACTATACAGCCGCTTACAAGGTTCAATCCCTTATGGTATTGGTTTTAAATATAGCTTAGGTAACTATTGGAATATAGGTATCGAAATAGGTCAACGTAAGACTTTTACAGACTATTTAGATGACGTATCTGATAAATATGGTGATTATGACAAAATTAAAGCACAAAGAGGGCAACAGGCTGCAGATTTAAGTGACCGTTCTCGTGAGGTTGATCCTAAATTTATAACCAATAAAGGAGGTCAACAAAAAGGTGACCCTAAACAATTAGATATGTATGTTTTCGGTGGTATTACCATATCTAAAACATTCAGAAGATTTAGTTGTACAGGTTTTTAATCATTATTAGCAGATTGTTTTGTAAAATTGTACTTTTACATTTGCAACTGCTTTATATAAATGAGAATTAAAATATTTTCAATAATAGCAGGGGCCATACTTAGTATGCCCCTGTTTTGTTTTGGTCAAATCTTACCTGAATGGGAAGTCGGAGTAATGGCCGGTATGTCTGGCTATCAAGGAGATTTAACTCCCGGAATTTTTGACTTTAATTCTGCAAAGTTTGCAGGAGGTATTTTAGTCAGATATAACGTTAGCAGGTATTTCACTTTAAAAGGAAATGTCTACCTAGGTGCATATAGTGGTGATGATAGAAACAGCACCAAACCACAAGCAGTCACTAGAAACTTAGCTGTGTACAGTAACATTTTAGACATTGGTGCAAATGCTGAAATAAATCTTGGAGGATGGTTACCGGGAAGCAGAAATATGAAAACCTGTCCATATGTATTTGGTGGCTTTAGTGTATTTAAGTTTGACCCTGAGAATAGAGATCCCGTTACAGGTAACTATGTGAGACTACAGCCACTTAGGACAGAAGGACAAGAAACTGAGAGATTTAATGAACGTAAAAGGTATTCACTTTCACAAATTTCATTACCATTTGGTTTAGGAATTAAACATAACCTAAACGACCATTGGAATATTGGTTTCGAATTTGGAGCTAGAAAGACTTTTACAGACTACTTAGATGACGTAAGCACAACCTACGTCCCTTATGATTATTTGGCAAGCAGGGTATCAACATTAGCTGCTAATATGTCAAATAATTCATTTGATCAAAATGGTGTTAGAATTGATTATGACGAACAAACGCTCCGTGGTAACTCTACTAACAAAGATTGGTACCTATTTACAGGTATAATTTTATCTTATAATATTATACCGAACTCGTGTTATCGTTTCTAATAATTACAACTATGTAAAAAGGCATATTCACTAATATTTTCCAATTATAATTAACCTACTATGTTTAAATCTCTACTTTTGGGGATTGCATTTCTTTTTGCAACTACCATAACTCTGTTTGCTCAACAAAAAAACTCTTTTTTTCGCCCCAAGACTCAAATTGGTATTGCTACTGGCATTATTAATTACCAAGGTGATTTAGTTGACAATACATTCGACTTTACACAAACTAAATTGACTTACAGTGCATTTCTACGAAGAGAATTTTCATCACTACTTTCGTTCAGAATTGGTGTAGACTATGGAACCCTTTCTGGTTCAGATAAAAGCTCAACCACTATTCCTAGGCAACAAAGAAATCTTAGCTTTAATACTAAAATCTTTGGAGGTTATTTCGGAACGGAATTAACATTTGCAAATTTTTATGTAGGTAATATAATCCCTGTAAAAATATACGGCTATCTGGGGATTGGTGTATTCAACTTTAAACCAAGAGCTAAATATAATGATGAGTGGATTGAATTAAAACCATTATCAACAGAAGGACAAGGTCTAAATCCATACGTTACCAGCAAACCATATAATTTAACTCAATTATATTACCCTATGGCATTTGGCATTAAAATGCCAATTAGCAATAAATTAGATTTGGGATTTGAGCTAAAAAAAGTGCTCACCTCAACTGATTATATTGATGATGTATCTGGCAACTATGCTGCTCCAGAAATATTATCAAATTCTAGTAATCCAGAGTTGACTAAGGCTTTAGCAAATCGTACACAAGAATTAAGTGCAGATTTTAAACCTTCTTTTGGAAGAAGAGGGAATCCTAATAACTTTGATGGTTGGTTTACTACGCAATTAACCCTAACATATAAATTTGGTAAGAAAGGTTGTACTAATTATTTTTAGTTTGACAATACCTTTTATTGCTGAAATACGTATTATAGGCAATATTAATGTTCAACTTTAAATATATATACATAGCATTAGCAGGTCTTTTGATCTGCTTTCCTATTTTAGGAAGCTCTCAAATCAGGCAAAAGGCTACAGAGATTAGCATTTTTGGTGGATTTAGTAGTTATCAAGGTGACTTGGCGCAAAATGTAAGACTGGGTGATAGCAGACCAGCATTTGGATTTGCACTTAAGCGTGCAACTCTACCCCATTTTGCCTATACTTTGGGCTTAAATTATGGTAGTATATACGCCAGCGATGCAGACAGCAAAGACACAAAGGCTAGGAATCTTAGCTTTAGATCAGACATTTTAGAATTTGGCTTAACTACTGAGTTTAACTTCTTTGCCTACCAAGTAGGATTGGATAGAAAAAAATTCACCCCATATTTAATGACGGGCATCTATTACTATAAGTTTAAACCTGAAGCAGAGCTGAATGGGAAAATTTACAGCCTAAGTGAATATGGTACAGAGGGACAGGGTATTATAGCAGGTACAAATAGATATAATCTTGGTGGGATAGCCATACCAGTAGGCGGTGGCGTAAAGTATGCATTAACTAAGCACATTAACTTACTAGTTCATAGTGCAGTGCGGGTCACATTTACTGATTATTTAGACGATGTTAGCGGCAATTATCCAGATTTAGAACTTTTAGGAAAACTACGAGGTGACATTGCAGTGGACCTCAGTGACAGAAGCGCTGACCTAAAACTAGGTAAAACAGGCTTTAAGAGAGGCAATTCGGAGAAACGTGACTTCTATTTCTTTTCAGGAATTACACTTTCCTACGTTATCAATCAACCTATATGTCCCAGTTTTAAAAGGGACCCTTTCGGAATACTTTAATTTAAGTTTAACTGGGGCAACACTTACCTTTGCTGGCTAATCTTCGTAATTGTTGCTGAGAGTATATTAATAATGTCTGAATTTACTTTAAGTCATTTATCTGGTCACGCAGATTTGCCAGAACATATCGCCGTAATAATGGATGGAAACGGCAGATGGGCTAAAAGTCAGGGGGAAGACAGAATATTTGGACACCAAAATGGAGTCCATTCAGTGCGCCAGGTTGTTGAGGGGTGCGCAGAGGCAGGTATTAAATATTTGACACTGTATGCTTTTAGCACAGAAAATTGGAACAGACCAGCAGCAGAGGTCAGCGCACTAATGGAACTGTTAGTACACACCATAAGTGCAGAAATACCTACATTACAAAAAAACAATGTCTCCCTTAAAACTATAGGTAATATAAAGCAGTTGCCAGAAAACTGCTATAACGAACTACATAGTGCTATGACAGAAACGGCGCATAACGATGGCCTAAGCCTAGTATTAGCCCTAAGCTATAGTGCAAGGTGGGATATTCTAAATGCAGTCCAAGTAATGGTGAATGAAAATAGCCCTGCTGATATAAATGAAAAGTTAACAGACACTTGGTTTAAATCATACTTAAGTACCAGCCAAATACCGGACCCTGCTTTACTAATAAGGACCAGTGGTGAGCAAAGAATAAGTAATTTTCTGTTGTGGGAATGTGCATACACAGAATTTTACTTCACGCCCAAAATGTGGCCTGAATTTGACAAGAAGGAATTAGAAATTGCTATAAATACCTATATGAATAGAGAACGTAGGTTTGGCTTGACCAGCGAACAGATAAAAATATGACAATAAAACCCAAGTATTATTTCCTATTATATTTCATAGTTATAATATTTTTTCAGACAGCTACTGCGCAGCCAATAGCAAAAGAAAAAATAAAGATAGAAATAGACTATTCACAAAAACCTAAGAAATTTTTGTTAAAAGCTGTTAATGTATCTGGTAATTATAGTAATGCTGATACTGCTACTAGCTATGGTCAAACTCTAATGGAGTCTGAAAAGCGAGTAATACAAGCAGTAAGTGGACTGGCACCTGGGCTGTACGTTGAGATACCTGGCGACGATATATCTAAAGCTATTAAAAACCTATGGAAGCAGAATCTATTTAGCGATATACAAATAATAGCTGACAGCGCATTTTTAGAAAATGAAGAGCTTACTGCCTACATAACTATACGCGTAACTACCAGACCTAGGCTAAGTAAATATTCCATAACTGGAATGAAAAAAAGCAAAGCGAATAACTTAAAAGATAATCTTAAAATAAATGCCGGCGATATAGTTACAGAGCAAATGCTAAATAACATTAGGACCCGAGCCAAAAAGCACTTTAACAACTTAGGTTACAGCAATGCAAAAATTACTATAATACAAACCCCAGATAAAAACCCAACAAAAAATGAGGTGACGCTTGCTATAAAAGTAGATAAAGGTAAAAGAATAAGAATACATAAAGTAAACATAGGTGGAAATGACAAGCTAGAGGCTAGTAGAATAAAACGTGTAATGAAGAACACTAAAGAGAAAAAATGGTGGAATCCCCTACGCAAGACAAAGTTTCAACCGGATGAATATGAAGAAGATAAAGAAACTATTATTGCATTTTACAGAAGCCTAGGATATAAAGATGTGGTATTAGTTTCAGATTCTATAATTAAACACAAAGACAATCTAGTTGATGTAAACATAAAAGTAAAAGAAGGTAACAAATACTATTTTAAAGAAATAACTTGGTCTGGAAATACAAAATTCCCAACAACAGATTTGTCAAAACTTTTGGGAATTAAGAAAGGTGACCCATACAATACTGATTTATTAGATCGTGGATTATTTATGAGTCCAAATGGGCTAGACATTACTAGTTTATATATGGACGATGGCTATTTATTCTTTAATGTAACACCTGTAGAGACCAGAATTGACGGCGATAGTGTCGATTTAGAAATCAGAATATTTGAGGGACCGCAGGCAGTTATAAATAGAGTTACCATTAAGGGAAATACTAGAACACACGACAAAGTTCTATTAAGAGAGATAAGAACCAAGCCTGGACAGAAATTTAGCAGAAGTGATATCATTAGAAGTCAAAGGGAATTGGTGCAAATGGGATTGTTTGATGGTGAAAAAATGAATGTAAACCCAAAACCAAACCCAAAAGATGGTACGGTAGATTTAGAATATGTCGTTGCTGAAAAACCAAATGATAGAGTAGAACTAAGTGGGGGTTATGGTGCTGGTAGGTTGGTAGGAGTTTTGGGGCTTCAATTAAATAACTTTAGTATGCAGCGCTTGTTAAAAGGTGGAGACTGGCAAGGTTACCCAAGTGGAGACGCACAGAGTTTAACCATAAGGGGCCAAAGTAGTGGGCCACAGTTTCAATCATACAATATGAGCTTTACAGACCCTTGGTTTGGTGGACACAAACCTAATTCATTCACAGTAAGCGGGTCATATTCTATTCAACGTTTTGGCGATGTATTCAATAGGGCAACAAGATCACAGTTAAATTCTCCAACATTTACTGTTGGTTTGGGTAAGCGACTAAAGTGGCCTGATGATTATTTTACGATATTCCATAGTGCTACCTATCAATATTACAGCTTTCAGAATTTTAATCAGTTAATAAGCAACTTTAATACTGGGTATTCTAATAACTTATATATTAGGCACTTAATAACTAGAAACAGCGTAGATGCACCTATATATGCTACTACAGGTAGTTTAATTAATCTTAGTTTTCAATATACCCCACCTTGGAGTTTAATAAGAAATATTGACTTTTCTAAAATTCCTGAGACACAAGCTGGTCAACAAATTAGATACAAATACCTAGAATACTTTAAGTTCAAAGCAAGTCTAGGTCATTATACACCATTGACACGTAAAGGAACACGAAAATTTGTACTCCTTAGTCAAATGGACTTTGGATATTTAGGTAGATATAATAGAAACCTAAGAAACACCCCTTTTGAGAGATTTTATGTTGGTGGTGATGGTCTAACAGGATTTAACCTTGATGGTAGAGAGCTAATTAGATTTAGAGGGTACCAAGGCGCAAATGATGTAACACCTAGCATTACTAAAGATGGCGTCCCTATAGAACAAGGTGGTATTATTTACAATAAATACACCTTTGAGTTGCGATACCCTATAGTAAATAGTCAAAGTGCAACAGTATATGCTTTAGCATTTGCCGAGGCCGGTAATGCGTGGCAGTCTTGGAGAAACTATAATCCGTTTGAACTAAAAAGAAGTGCAGGTGGTGGGGTAAGGGTGTTCCTTCCTATGTTTGGATTGTTAGGCTTTGACTGGGGCTATGGGTTTGACCCAAGTCTGCAACAACCAGGACAACCAAGTGCAGGACACTTCCACTTTTACATAGGTCAACCACTATTCTAATCATTTTTTATATTTGCAGTTGTTCTGCTCGGCTTTGGCACGTTTTTTTAGACTTATACTGTATTAAAGAATAATATGACTGTAATTAAGAAAATTATTTTATTGTTGACATTTTGCCTTGGCATCAGTCAATTGTCTAATGCTCAAGCTAGACTAGCCTTTGTAGATACGGAGTACATTTTAGATAAAATGCCTGAATACAAGTCTGCTCAAAAACAATTAGATGATCAAGCTGAGCAATGGAAGAAAGAAATAGACAATAGAGTTGCAGAGATAGACAGGCTATATAAAGAATATCAAGCACAATATGCTCTATTGCCAGAAGCAGATAGAAAGAAAAAAGAAGATGAGATAAGTTCTAAAGAGAAAAGCTTATCTGAATTTAAGAAACAAAAATTTGGTACTGATGGGGAATTGTTCAAGAAAAGACAACAACTTATCAAGCCAATTCAGGACAAAGTCTTTGATGCTATTCAAAAATTAGCTAAAGAAAACTCTTATGACTTTGTACTAGATAAAGCAGGCGCTGTAACAATGTTATATACCAATGGTAAATATGACCGCAGTGACGATGTATTGGAATTATTAGGGATAGTAAAAAAGTAACCTAAGCAATAGAATAAAATATAACTAGAAGAAATGAAATTATTTAAAGCCTTAATCATCTGTTTGATACTCAGCTTACCATCAGCAGTACAGGCGCAAACTAAGTTTGGACACGTTAATACCCAAACCCTACTAGAGGCTATGCCTGCAGTAACTAAATTAAGGCAACACCTAGACAGTATGCAGACGCAGTATGCCACTATGATAAAAGATTTAGATGCAAAACTGCAGAAACTAGTAGCAGAGGCTAGCACCCCAGAGGCTAGAAATTGGTCTGACCTAAAGAAGAACGACAAAAGAAAAGAAATAGAACAATTGAATGATAGGGTTCAAGGTTTACAGCAAGATGCTCAAAATGAGATTCAGGCTGAAACTGAGTTGAAATTTAAACCCATTAATGATCTAGTGAAAAAAGCAATAGCTGATGTAGCTAAGGAGGGTAAATTTACCTACATATTTGACGCAAGCAGTCCAAATATGCTCTACTTTGATGGGGGTGAAGACATTTTACCGTTGGTAAAAAAGAAACTGAACCTAAAGTAAAGCTACTACATATGTTAAATATAGAACCCGAAATGTCAATACATTTTCGGGTTTTTCTATTTTTGCTATTCTACTACTACATTTGAACTATGTCTGACAATAGACCCATAGGCATTTTAGATAGTGGAATAGGTGGTATGACAATAGCCAAAGGGATTACGGAACTGTTACCTAATGAGCAGATTATATTCTTTGGTGATACAACGCATTTACCTTACGGGGACAAGTCTAAAGATTCTCTTAAAACGTACGTGCATAAAATCACGACATTATTGCTAGAGAAAAACTGTAAAGCTGTATTGATAGCGTGCAATTCCGCATCTGCGGCAGCCTACATTAGCATTAATAAGGATTTTGGTAAAGATCTGCACATATTAAATGTAATCGATCCTGTAGTTGAATATGTTTCAAAAACAGGTGGTTTCCAAAAAATAGGTGTAATTGGTACCAAAGCCACCATAAATAGCAAGGCATTCCTAAGAAAGTTTAAGAGAACTGCACCAGAACTAGAAGTTAAGACTATGGCCACTCCCCTATTAGCACCAATGATAGAGGAGGGTTTCTTTAATAATAAAATCAGTCAAACCATAATTAATGCCTATTTAGACAGTCATTATCTAAAGGATATTGATGCACTCGTGCTTGCTTGTACACATTACCCACTAATCAAGAAGGAGATAGAGAAATACTATATAAAGAACAATCGGGAAGTTATGATATTAGATAGTATGCAAATAATGGCAGACTATACACAAAATATTTTAGCTAAAGCAAATTTGCTCAGCCCTGTGCGTGATGAAAATGCTAATCATCATTTCTATGTAAGTGATTATACCCAATCATTTCAAAATACAACCCATCTTTTCTTTGGGCAAAATGTAAAACTTCAGCATCTTCCTATTTGGGATTAAAAAAAAAGACTCAAAAGCTTTCGAAATGAGTCTTATATTATAAATTTGTGTGTAACTAAACTGATTAGCTAGCCACTTTCAATCTGTCTAATTTACCGTCGCTAAGTTTATGCGTAACAAATACCTTATCCAATACAAAATGAGTGATGCCCTCACTACTTGGTAAGTCGTACATAGCATCTAGCATTATTTGCTCTATCATAGTACGTAAGCCCCTTGCACCTAGCTTTAACTCAATAGCTTGTTCTGCCAAATAGTCCACTACTCCATCTTCTATTATTAAGTCAATGTTCTCAAGCTTCATCATTTTCTGATATTGCTTGATAATGGCATTTTTAGGTTGCGTCAAAATTAGTTTTAAGGTATTAACAGACAATGGGTCTAAATGCGCAATGACGGGAATACGACCAATAAGCTCTGGTATTAAACCAAATTTCTTAAGGTCGTGTGCATTAATATATTGCAACACATTCTCCTTATCGTAATACTCTTTTTTGTCTTTTGCACGGTAGCCTAACGGTTGCGTATTCAGTCTTTGCTCAATTACTTTGCTAATACCATCAAATGCGCCCCCGCAAATAAAAAGAATATTCTGGGTATTGATGGGTACCATTTGTTGCTCTGGGTGCTTACGTCCACCCTGCGGCGGCACCATAACTATGCTACCCTCTAATAGTTTAAGTAGTGCCTGCTGAACGCCTTCTCCACTTACATCTCTAGTTATACTCGGGTTATCGCCCTTTCTAGCTATTTTATCTATCTCATCAATATAGACTATGCCACGTTCCGCAGCTGCAACATCATAGTTTGCAGACTGCAATAAACGGGTTAAGATTGTTTCAACGTCTTCACCCACATAGCCTGCCTCGGTTATAACTGTTGCATCAGCTATACAAAATGGTACATCTAATATTTTGGCTATGGTTCTGGCTAGTAGTGTTTTACCAGTACCTGTTTCTCCTACTAATAAGATGTTAGATTTTTCAATCTCAACATCTTCCATATTTTCTATTTGTGAAGGCTCAATACGCTTAAAGTGGTTATAAACAGCCACACTTAATACTTTCTTAGCCTTTTCTTGCCCGATAATGTAGGTATCTAAAAAAGCCTTAATTTCCTGAGGTTTCAATATTTTTTGAGTAGTAACTACCCTATTCCTCCTACCTACTTCAGTTTGCAGAATTTTATCTGCCTCAGCTATACATTTATCGCAAATAAAACCGTCTTTGCCCTCTACCAGCAGCAAAGCCTCCTTTTTAGTTCGCCAGCAAAATGAACAATACTCTTCTTTCTGCACCATTATTTTTTTTCAAATTTACAATTTTGGTAGCTTAGCTACCCTAACAATCATACTAAGATAGGTTATAATTAACCTAAATATGAATGACAATTAGCTTATTAATATTAAAATGGGATATAAGGTTTCATTTTTAACCCTAAAGCCTAAATCAAGTTTATCAAATCAAGTTATTTATATAAAAAGCCTCACTAAATCTAAATTTAGTAAGGCTATATCATTTACTAAAAAGATAAAATTATTCTGCAGCTTGAGGTGATCTACCTAATACCTCATCAACCATACCGTAAGCCTTTGCTTCTTCGGCAATCATCCAATAATCTCTGTCACCATCTTTTACAACCTTTTCCATTTCTTGGCTAGTATGGTTAGAAATGATGGTATATAATTCGTCTTTCAATTTTAGAATTTCACGTGCAGTGATTTCAATATCACTAGCTTGGCCTTGTGCACCACCTAGGGGTTGGTGAATCATAACACGACTATGTGGCAATGCACTTCTTTTTCCTTTCTGACCAGCACACAACAATACTGCTGCCATACTGGCTGCCATACCTGTGCAAATAGTTGCTACATCTGGTTTAATAAGTTGCATAGTGTCATATATACCTAAACCAGCATATACGCTACCCCCTGGACTATTCAAATAAATTTGAACGTCACGTTCTGGATTAGTAGATTCTAAAAATAATAGTTGCGCCTGAATAATGTTAGCAACATCGTCATAAATAGGTACACCTAAAAATATGATCCTGTCCATCATCAATCGGCTAAATACATCCATAGTCACTATGTTCATAGGACGCTCCTCTACAATTGTAGGGGTAATGTATGCGTTTACATTGTTTGCTGCAGCAATATTGCCGTGGGCGCTGCTGAAGCTGTGCATAGTAGCAGAAGATATACCTCTGTCTAATACTGCATATTTCTCAAATTCTGAATTAAAACGTGTCATTTACTAAGTATTAACGATTCTAAAGTAATGTTAGTTAGCAGAGGTGTTTTGCCCCTTCATTGCATCAAATTCTTTAACACTTACTGTCTGTACATTGGGTGTTAATTGATTGATAATGTTTTCAAACACCTTGCCATCTCTCAGTCCCAATGCAGTTCTATTGTACATATTATCCTTAGCTAGATAGTCTTTAGCGTACTTTTTCAACGTTTCAGAGTCTAATCCTTGCGTGTAACCCATTTGCCAAAATTGCCTTTCTAGTTCTACAGCTGTATAGTCAGTTATTTCCTCATCTGTCACTTCTATGTCGTTTTCTTCTGACACTTTTTCAGTTATCAGCATCCAAGTCAGTTCTTCATCTAGACCACTCCTCTTACCCTCATAGTCTTCTAGTTCTTCTGCTGTCTCTTTTTCATAGCTTAGTAACAAATACTTATCTAAAAATGCGGTGGGCAATTCCATATTGGACTCATTTACTAGCTTCTCTCTAACATTCTTAGCCAATTCATTTCTAGCTTGTTGCTCATAGAAATTTGCCATAACTCCCCGCCAAGCATCTTTAAATTGGTCAAAGTCATTTACAGAACCTGGCTCTAAATATTGATCAAAAAATGACTGATTAAACTCTGGCAGTACCATCTTACTTACAGCACCTACTTTTATAGAAACTGTACCTATGTCTTTAGCGCTTAATTCGTCTACATTGAACAACTCCTTTAATTCTTCAGCTGTGAAAACTTCGTTTGCTGTTATATTCAATTCAAAATCCTTAAGTTGACCCAGCAGTTTTTCTTGCAGATTAACCGGTAGTTCAGTGTAGCTATATCTTTTAGTTCTACTTACCCCACCTTCTAGTATATTATTGTCATCGTCTAACTCTGTTAGCGTAAGCATTATAATGCCTTCTTCATCGGCAGTGATTGCCTCTGCAGCCTCTACTTTAGCGGCACGTTGACGAAGACTTTCAATTTCAGCATCTAATTCATCGTCAGTTGCTTGTACACTAAGTAGGGTCAACTCATTTAATGCCTTTATGTCAATATTTATTTTAGGTCTAATACCTACGTGAAACTTAAACGTAAATTCATCACCATTCCAATCTATTTCCTCAGCTGTAAAATCACTAATTGGGTTAAGTACGAACTTAACGTCATTATCTTTTACAAAACTTTGTAGCGCTTCTTGTTGAGTTTTATCGACAACTTCTTTCTTCACATCACTGCCAACCATTTTTTTAACTAGGCCTATGGGTGCCTTTCCGGGTCTAAATCCTGGCACATTCATCTTTTTACCATAGTCTTTCAGCATTTTATCCATCTCTACCTTATAGTCATCTGCTATCAGATTAATTATAAGAGTTGCATCGTTGCCGCTTCTATTTTCTAATGTTACTTTCACGTTTAATTTATGTTGCTATCTATTGACAGTAAGATTTTAAAATTATTTTTTTAAGAAATAAGGTGCGAAGATACTAAAGTAGTTATAGCAGTTAACACATTACTATTATTTATTCCCCGCTTTTTATAGTAAATTTGGTTAGTATGCACAAGTATTTATTTATAGTTCTTGGCTTAATAGCTAATTTAAATTTGAATGCAAAGACTTACTACATTACGTCCATACACTAGGGATACAATATATAAAGGAAAGCTTTATATTTAATTAGATAATTCTTTATCTACAATTAGCGCCATAAACCTCTAAAAATTCGTAAAATACTCAATAACATTGTTGCTAAACTTGAACGTCTTTGGCTTGCTAGCATTTATTCTTGTTCAGTTTTTTCCTTTTTAATAACATCAATTATTACTACAGTGTCACCTGAATTTATATAATGTTCACCTATAATCCCAAAAGGCAAAGTGGTATTTTCATTAGGTTTTAAAATTTTAGCACCCTCATTTATTGAACTTACAGAAACTTTGTAAGTAGCTGACTGCTTCACCCCTGTAAATATGTAGTCTAACGATCTTGTAGTACCGTCAATTAAACTGTCTAATATTAAACTGTTGCGCCATTCATATTCATTTCCATTACAATCTAAATAATCTATACTCCAATTTAAATATTTGTTATTTAAATCAGAAATTCCTGAAATGGAATATCTATACCGGTTAGGTTTTCCATTATTTTCACAACTATTACAGGAAATTTAAAGGCCACAGTTATTTTTAAATCATTCTTATAATAATGAACTTCATCGTTAATGTATTAAGCTTTAGCTCCATTAATAATACAAAAAAGTAATAGAAATAGTGTGAATATTTTCTTCTATAAATTTAGTTTGAGTTCAAATATGTTGTTCAATAAGTGAATAAATAGAAAAGAATCAACGGAATTAAATTTTTGTTTGTGTTAAAATAGAAATCTTAAAGGTTAAGATTGTCAACAAATAGTTTCTTTATATCGTAATATGATGAATTCAAGAGTCATTATATACTATTCTTTCAATAATTTTCTGTTTTAAATCTTATACCCTACTACTCTAACCACTCAATTTTATACTTTTTTCTATCTAATTCCTTAATTACTTTGAAATCTTTAATTTCTACACTGAAGAAGAATAAATAAATTGGTTGCACAACTAAATCAATGTTTACGGTGGTTCTAGTTGATTCTAAATATAATACGTTAATGGTCTTAGTTCCAATTACGTAATCATTAATTACTTTTACTCGTTCATCAAATCTGGTGAAATCGTCATTACGATCATCAAACCAAAATGAATAAGCATCATCATACATCATCAATTCTTGGCTAGAATTATTAACATCTTCAGCTAAAACTTTACCCCCGATAATTTCAAAATCATCAATTGGATCTCTAGCTGTTTTTTTATAAAATGTATCTTTAAAACTCGCATTCAAAAACACCCCTTCTATTCCATTCAACTTAATTATGAAGGCAAACTTTCGCTTATGCAGTTTAAAAATGCCCCGTTCTGGTGTAATTATCTTACCGTCTTGCTCAATTTCAATATCAAAGCTTTGCTCAACTTTGTTAACGAAAGATGTCAAACTAAAAAAGCAAAGACAAATAAAAATATTCCTAGCTAATACCATTATAAAAAAAGTAATAATCTTTCATCCTCCTCCCGAACTTACCTAATAAAAAAGCTTTGTAATATATTCATAAATATTTGAGCTAGTTGAGAATTTCTTTCTCTAGTTACTCTTTTTTCGTCTTCTGTTCTTTGTCTTTTTATAACATTAATAGTTAAACTGAAACAGGTGGTTTTGTTAGTTGGTGCTTCGGCTCGTACATATAGTGTGGTGCTTTTTTTCAATCCTATTATTATTCGTTTGCCCCTTGCCACAGCAATTCCCCCACATTCATTATTATACCATACCCATTCTGCATTTTCACCTAAATATCCACCATTTACTACTAGTGTATCTTTTTCATTTCGATATACTTCAGCACTACCTGATATACCCTCTGGTGCTATGCTTTCTTTATTTACAGCAATAGAATGCTCAAAAAATTTAGACAAAAGCTTAGTACCCTCTGCCCTCAAATAATAAGTAATATTTTTTTTTGGAAATACATTTATCGACCTTCCCTCACCTATTTTAGTGCTACCCGTATCACTATACCATACCCAATTAGCTCCTATACCTAATACGCCTCCATCTACATATAACTCTGTAGTATCACCTAGATTGATGTTAGTTTTTCCTTTAATGCCTTTAGGCAAGGTAGTCTTTAGGCTTGGTTTAAGTACTTTGGCACTCTCATCACTTAAACTTACAGAATTTTTATAAGCTGCAGATTGCTTTACGCCAGTAAAGATGTAATCAAGCGATTCTATAGTACCAGCTATTAATCCATTTAGATCTAAACTATTGCGCCATTCATATTGATTGCCATTGCAATCTAAATAATCTATACTCCAGTTTAAATACTGGTTGTATAAAGCTGAAGTTCCTGTTATGGTATATCGATAGCGGTTTGGTTTTCCATTATTTTCACAACTATTTTTAGAAAACTTAAAAGCTACAGAAATTTTAAAACCATTCTTATTATAAAGAATTTCGTCGTTGCCATATTGTGCTTGTGCTGATAAAGTGAAACTTAAGCAAACTAGAATTAAAACGAAAACTTTCTTCATAGTAAATTTAGTTTATGTTCAAATATATTATTAAGCGAGTCAATAATTTGAATTGTCTAGCTAAATTGGTTTGTTTTTCGATTTGTAGAATTAAAATCACCTAGTAAATATAATTAAAAATGCACATATCCTTTCAGTATAATTTACTCAGCGTATGCATATGCATATTAAATGACAAAAGCCTTGTTATTGATAACAAGGCTTACAGTCTGTGCGGGTGAAGGGACTCGAACCCCCATGCCGTAAAGCGCCAGATCCTAAGTCTGGTACGTCTACCAATTTCGCCACACCCGCGACGAAATGAGGTGCAAATATAAAACTATTTATTCCAATAGATGAAATTTATTTTTATACTTATTTAAGACTCTCTAAAACTTAATCTTATAATTAATTATTTAGTATATTACAGTTTTCATTCTACAATTGGTAACGCTTTTGCTACCATAGTATGATAAGATATGCAGGTATTGAACCCGGAGGACGAAAAAAAGGAGATTTTAAAAGAATATAGAAACTTGCTCAAGGCACTTAAAGATCACCATTTAGATGCAGCTGGCAAGAAACAAATTAGGGACGCATTCTCTATGGCGATGGAGGCTCATCAAGGTATGCGCAGGAAAAGTGGAGAATTATATATTTTTCACCCAGTACAAGTTGCTACCATTTGTGCTAAAGAAATAGGTCTGGGGAAAACATCAGTAGTATGTGCCCTACTGCACGATGTAGTAGAAGATACTGATATAACCCTAGAAGATATAGAAAAAAAGTTTGGCACACCCATAGCCAACATTATAGACGGATTAACCAAAATAAGTGGCGTAGTTGGTAGAACAAACAGCCTACAAGCAGAGAATTTTAGGAAAATACTACTCACTTTAGCAGAAGACGTCAGGGTAATTCTGATAAAGTTAGCTGACCGACTGCACAATATGCGTACGCTTGATGCTGTGCCTCGTACTAATCAATTGAAAATAGCCAGTGAAACTTTGGTTTTATTTGCACCATTAGCACATAGATTGGGCTTATACACCATAAAAAGTGAGCTAGAGGACCTAAGTCTAAAATATACTGAGCCGACTGAATATAAGGAGATTAGCCAAAAGCTACAAGACACTAAAAGCAAGCGTAACCAGTTCATACGTAAGTTTATACATCCCATACAGGAGGCTCTAGATGATATGGACATAAGGTATGACATAAAGGGCAGACCAAAAAGCATATACAGCATCTATCATAAGATTAAGAAAAATCAAATACCATTTGAGGAAATCTATGATCTATTTGCCATAAGAATAATAGTTGACAGTAGCATTGAGTTGGAAAAATCTAACTGCTGGCGGATATACAGCATCGTAACAGACTACTATACACCTAATCCAAGCAGACTGCGTGATTGGATAAGTGTACCTAAAGCTAACGGATACGAGAGCCTACACACCACTGTAATGGGACCACAAGGCAAATGGGTAGAAGTGCAAATAAGAAGTAGGAGAATGGACGATATAGCCGAAAAAGGCTATGCCGCCCACTACAAGTATAAAGAGGATACCCACAATGAGAGTAATGTAGAGGAATGGATACGGCAGATAAGAGAAATGCTAGAGAATCCGGAGATAAGTGCTGTTGATTGGCTAGACGATTTTAAACTGAACCTATATAATGATGAAGTTTACGTGTTTACACCTAAAGGTGACCTATTCACGATGCCTAATAACTCTACAGCTTTAGATTTTGCTTTTGAAATTCACAGTCAATTAGGGGCAAGATGCCTAGGCGCAAAGGTTAACCACAAACTGGTACCCCTAAACTACAAAATAAAAAACGGCGATCAAATAGAGATACTAACCAGTAAAAAACAAAAGCCAAGTGAAGACTGGTTAAACTACGTAATTACGGGTAAGGCAAAAAGTAAAATAAAGGCTGCCTTAAAGAATGAAAAGCGAAGATTTGCCCTAGATGGTAAGGAAATTCTAATGAGGAAATTTCGAAATGCCAATATTGCTTGGAATACAATTAACATCACGCGTGTTGCAGAATTCTTTAAAATAGCCCAAATTCAAGAGCTATATTTTTGTATTGGTACCGGTAAAGTTGATAAAACTGCCATAATAGGTTTACTGAAAAACCTAGAGCGCATAAATAATGAGCGAAATGCCATAACAGACAATCCCCATCCCTTACACGCAATAGCGCCTAAACAAAAGACTAAAATACCTCTTAGCCAAATACCTAAGTCTAAACCAGAACAAATAATAATTGGCGACGGCAACGATTTAGATTATTCATTTGGTAAATGTTGTAACGCAATACCAGGCGACGATATTTTTGGATTTATCACCGTTGGTGAAGGTATTAAAATACACAGGACCAGTTGCCCAAATGGAATCAGACTGATGAGCAACTATGGTTACAGAATTATAAAAGCAAGATGGGCAAACGATGAACTGAATTTCCAAAAGAATTTTTTAGCTGGGATAAAACTTACAGGTATAGACGGTATGGGAATAGTGAGTGAAATGCTGGACATAATATCTAAAGAACTTCAAGTAAACATTAAGGGGATTACTATTGGTAGTAAGGCTGGTGCGTTTGAGGGGAACATTATCTTAGAAATTAGCAGTACAGAGCATTTACTAGACATTATTGACAAATTAATGAGCATCGGCGGTATAGATCAGGTTATAAGATTTAACGTGGATGAAAATCTAAATACTATTGTATCTCAAGACCAAAACGCTGCTTAAAAACAGCTGCGATAGCTAAAAAACCTAGTATTTGGCTAATGCCTCAACCTTAAGTTCATATCTTTGTATTTTATATTAATATTATGCAACCCTACGATGAAGTACGGGATTTTTTCAAAGAGTTTTTAGAACAGAAAAAACAACGCAAAACCCCTGAACGATTTGCAATTTTAGAAGAAATCTACAGTCGAAATGATCATTTTGATGTCGAAATGCTGTATCTGCAAATGAAGAATAAGAACTATCACGTTAGCAGAGCAACAGTTTATAATACCTTAGACCTATTATTAGAAAGTGGACTGGTTGTAAAACATCAGTTTGGCAATAATACTGCGCTGTATGAGCGTAGCTATGGCTATAAACAACACGACCACTTAATATGCAACTATTGTAATAAGGTGTATGAATTCTGCGATCCTAGATTACAACAAATTAGGTCTATGATGGGAGACATATTAAAGTTTGATGTTGTAAAACACAATATGACACTGTACGGCGCACCGCAAACCAACGATGAGGGGAATTGCAACAGTTGCGGCTTACTTATTAATAGACAAATTAAAATAACTGACAACCAAAGTAACATATAAACTAACTGTAAATAAATAAGACTAAATGCCAATAGACATAATACTGGGCCTACAATGGGGCGATGAGGGCAAAGGGAAAATAGTTGACCTGCTAAGTAAAGATTACGACATAATAGCCAGATTTCAAGGTGGACCAAATGCTGGTCACACCATCATAATAGGTAAAAAGAAATACGTATTGCACCAAATACCTAGCGGTATGACTAGAAAAGGAGTAATAAATGTAGTAGGAAATGGCGTAGTATTAGACCCAAACATTTTACGGAAAGAGATAGAATCACTAGAGGGTGAAGGCATAGAGGTTAAGAGTAGATTACTCATTAGTAGAAAGGCTAACCTGATACTACCAACACACAGGTTGCTAGATGCACAAAACGAACAAAACCCTGATAATAAGAAAGTAGGTACAACCCTAAAGGGTATAGGTCCTACTTATCAAGATAAAACTGGGCGTTTTGGACTTCGAATAGGTGAAATATTTACAAAAGATTTCCTACCTAGATACGAACTAAAAAAGCAGCGTCACTTAGATATGCTTAATAGACTTGGCGTAGCTGATGTAGTTGTAGATGATGCAGAATGGCTGAAAAACATTGAGTATCTAAAACAACTTAATTTCATAGACTGTGAAGATTATTTAAATGAAGCACTAGAAAATAACAAGCTGATACTAGCTGAAGGAGCACAAGGTACTCTACTTGACATTGACTTTGGTACATATCCATATGTGACCAGTAGCAATACCATTAGCGCAAGTGTGTGCACTGGACTAGGAGTTGCACCACAACACATCAGAAAAGTATTCGGAATATTTAAGGCCTATTTAACAAGAGTCGGTGAGGGACCATTCCCAACTGAATTACTGGAAGAAATGGGCGAGATTATTCGTCAGAAAGGACACGAATTTGGATCTACAACTGGGAGACCGCGTAGAACTGGTTGGCTTGACTTGTTAGCACTGAAGTATGCGATAACGCTAAACGGGGTAACTGATTTAATTATGATGAAACTTGACGTGTTAGACGGGATTACTCCAATTGGTGTGTCAACACATTACTATAATTCTGATAACGAATCTTGCAACTTCAGCAAACTAAGTTTTGACCACAATCTTACTGCTAATTCAATTGAAATGCAGGGGTGGTCAGAAGATACTAGCATTATTACAGACTACGCTGCACTGCCAGAAACAGTGAAAGACTATATAAACTACATAGAACAATACTGTAATAAAGCTATTAAGTTAATTAGCACTGGCCCAGAGCGTGACCAAACTATAATTAAGGCTTAGAATAATTTCATTCTTTAAACTGAATAAGAAAAGCCCTGCATAGAAATCTATACAGGGCCTTATTTATTGATACAAACTTAATTTGTGACTAGTATTCCCACAAATCGTGCTCCCAATTGAACAGTTCCATTTTCACGCGATCTGATTCATAAAGAGCCTCCATAGGATTATCTTTAAACTCAGGCATCTCGTTAATGGACATATCTTTATCATTTGATTCTTTTGTAATGTAGCTGCTGAACATTCTACTCTCAAACCAATCATAGTAAGTAGGTTGTTGACCATCATTTTGACGGTTAAAACACTCCTCTTGAATCATAATGGGTCTCAAATCTTCATAGCGTACGAAAAACATAGGAGACTCGGGGAAAGTTTGACCACCAATATTTGGAATATATAGTGGACAGATACTGATGATACGTGGAAAAAACATACCACGTTGCTTATCAAATATCCACTCTTCGTTGATTCTAAATCTGGTAATCTGTGTGTAATCAAAAGGAGAACAAACCTCAACCTGCTCGGTACGATACGGGTCATTCGGGTCAATTTGCTTATCAACTATCTCACAGAAACCACCAACTTTCTTCACATCTTTTACGGCTAAAGGTTTTATAAAAGTATCATTACGATAAGCTTTTATTCTTCCTGGCTTATTCTCATCACCTGATGTTGTTACTAAAGTGTATAATATTTTATTGAAAGGATTTTTAGGCCAAGCCATAGGCTGGTTTTTTTTCTCCCTTGTATCAATTACACGCTCCACTTTCTTAGAGTAAACTACATCAGCCTCACGCAGTGGAGGATATGGAATAACTCTTCTTTCCTTCACATTCTTTTTCTCGTATGTGTAGTCTAGATACTTATTCTCATCCTCTTTCTTTTGCTTCTGTGCAGTACTTAGCGTACTTACACCAATAAAGCAAATCAGAATAGCAATTATTATCTTGTTCATTATATTATGAATTACTTAACGGTCCAAGAACCGCCATTTGATTTCTTGCTGGCACCAGCACTAACTGTAGAAACCTCTGATATAACGATTACATCTCCAGGTTTAGCACCTTGAAACGCATTTCTCATACCACCTGTAACACGGTTACCTGTTACAGTTTCAAAATAGGGTGTACCACCTGCACGTTTTGCGTGTACAAAAGTGAAACTAGTCACATTGATACCCAAACCTTCAAAGGCAAAACTCTCACCATAACCAGCATTTACTTGTGAAACAATGGTTAACTCACCACGACTGATTGGACCAGGTTGTTTAGAACCTAATAGAATCTCTGGTTTAGGAACGTTACGCACACGGTAAACGGCTTTACCCATTTGACGTGAAGTTCCATTATCATTTACAGCTACATTGATAACAATTTCACGAGTGTTGATACTCAATGGTTTGATAACATAAGCGCCGTTACCTTTCTTAACTAATGCAGCTCCAGTAGCAGAAGCATTAACTTGGTCAGGTCTGAAACCGGCCGCGGATATAGAGATAGGATTATCTAAACCAACATACAACATATTCATTTTATCGGCAGAGATAGTTGCACCACCTGTAAATACTTGATATGAAGTTTCAAATTTGTAAACTTTATCTTTCTCACCAGCAATTGGAGATTTTACTACAATTTCACCATTAATGTTCTTGGTACCCATACCATTTGCAGTTTCATTATAAATAGCAACACCATCCTTAACTGGGATAACGCGACCACCTACTTTAACTATTGGTGAAGACTTAGAGTCATAAGCACCTAGTGAAATTTGTGCTTCAAATTTACCACCCACGTTTAGTGATGGAGTATTAATAGAAACCATTGGTTTTACTTGGTCAAACTTAAAATCAGTTGCACCAACTCTTTTAATGTTGAACTGCAATGCGTCTGCTTCGGATGCTTTAACGTCAGTTTGAAACTTAGTCAAAAGAGTAATGGCAGCAATAGAAGGTTTACCTTCAAAATAGTACTCAGCCCATTTCTTTTTAGTACCGTCTTTCTCTTTAAATGTTGATTTCAAAGACACAGTGTCAATGGCGATAACACCACCATTTAATTTTGCCATATCAACGTTAAATTGTTTCAATTTGGCAAGCAAATCAATACCATTTTGGCCTTTTTTCTCTTCAATGAAATAACGGTGAGGGGCCTCAAGGTCACTCTCCTTCAATACTGTTACTTTCTCTCCAGGATATTGTTCATAGTCCCACCCTTCTGCTTCTTTAGCAATGTCGTCTTTTACTTTGCCCAAATAAGCAATCATTGTTGCCGAGATTTGTTGTGCTTTTATAGCGTCATCGTACGGTTCAGCAGCTTTTGGATTGTTATCCTTTAGCGTTTTAAACTGGCCCATAATAAAATCATTCTTACTGGTTAAACCAGTAATGGTATTACCAAGACCACGGTTTACCAAACCGAAGGCTTTTAAGATGTCTGCTGATACGTTTAACGCTAATAGCGCCGTAAGTACCAGGTACATCATATTAATCATTTTCTGTCTTTGAGGATTACCTGACATTCTTTGCCTTTAAATTAAAGTGTTAATGAATGTTAAGAATTAGGCTCTACCACTGCCCATAGCAGATAGCATATTACCATAAACTGTATTCAGCGTGTTTAAGTTTTTACCTAATTGAGAGAATTCAGATTTCAAAGTCACAGAAGCTTCTTCAGTACCTTGAAGATTTTCAATAGTACGTGTCAAGCTGCTAGCAAATGCGCTAACTTGTTTCATATGGTTTTGAGTTTCACTTAGTTCTAACTCATACACTGAATTCATTTTACCCAATTGGTCAGTAACTACACGTAACTTTTGATTGTATTCAGTTGAAGCCTCGCCTGTAGTACCCATTGCATCAATTGCAGTAATAGCTTTTGAGTATGAATCGTTCAATTTATGTACTGAAGTTGCAGCTTCTTTTACTTTGTTAGTGTACTCACTAGTTGCAGCGGCAGCATCAGCAGATAATGACATTTTGTTTACATTGTCACCAAGTGAACGTAAACCAGAACCTAATTTATCAATTGTATTTTGCTCAATTTTAGCTTTCTCAAGCATATCATTGAGTTTATCAATCATATTCTGTTTTGGATCTTCTTTTCCTTTAGCACTAGCACCACCAGCTAATTCTGGATATACTAGGCTCCAATCTGTCTCCTCGTGTACGGGTTCAAATGCTGAAATAGCGAATATACCGGCCTCTGTAAATAGACCTACCATTAACATTTCATTTGCAAATTTCCAGTGAAGGATTTTGAATAATGCACCTATAATTACTACGGCAGCACCTAGGCCGTATATACGTGACATAATTAATTTAAATGCTTTTGTTTCTAAGAAACTTTTACTTTTAGCCATCTTGTTCTGTGTTAAGCGTTGTGATTAGTACGTTGTTGTTATTATAAAAAATTTAGTAATACCTCTTGATGATATTTTGGCAAGTGATATGTTTTATCTGTCTCTGTTACTACGACCCATATATGACATTACACAACGGAATCCGATATAACTTTTAGCAGTATCTTGGTAATCGTATGCACGTGTCCCATTTTGAATGTAGAAGGCTATATCTTTCCAAGAGCCACCACGGGTTACTTTTCTTTTAGTTGTTGCAGAATATTTTGGGTTACCTGGATCGTCTTCTACATTTCTGTGGAAGTCAGGGTTTTTGTCATCTACGAACGAATAAGCAGACTCTTCATAAGCACTGCTGGTCCACTCTGCTACGTTACCCGCCATATTGTATAGGCCATAGTCATTTGGGAAATATGCTGTTGCCTTAACAGGGAAGAAACCACCATCACCGATATAATCCCCTCTCATAGGTTTAAAGTTGGCTAAGAAACATCCACGGCTATTGCGTGTATATGGTCCACCCCAAGGGTAAGCACTAAATCTACGGCCACCACGAGCAGCATACTCCCACTCTGCCTCAATTGGCAAACGGAAAGGGTTGACTTCAGGATCACCTATTTCAGTATAAGCTGCATTTAGGTATAAAGTTCTCCACCAACAGAAAGCATTGGCTTGTGTCCAACTAACACCTACTACCGGATAATCATCATAACCTGGGTGCCAGAAATATGTTTGAGTCATTGGCTCATTGTAAGCGTAAGCAAAGTCTCGTACAAAAGTCAAAGTATCAGGATAGATTTCTTGCTCATACTCGTGTATAAATTTACGACGAGAGATGCTTGTATCTTTAGGGTCTTTAAAATACTTGATTTTGTTATTGTATTTAGCAGCCTCCTCTAAATCAAATCTTTTGTATTTGTACTTGATTTTTCTCCAGTCCATATTGTCAGAACCTGAGATGTTGTCTTCTTTACTATACATTAATGGCTTGATCTGCTCTTTAACTTCAGGATCATCCATATTTAATTCTCTTACTTTTTCCCAGTCAATGGTAGGCTCAGCATTTTCGTGCTCAACCATATATTCATCACCTAACTTTTTAGCTACAATAGAGTCGCGAACCCAGTAAACAAACTGACGGTACTCGTTATTGGTGATTTCAGTGTCATCCATATAGAATGATTGAATTGATACTTGTTTTGGTCTTGCAGTCAATGAGTTTGCAATGTCTTGCTCTGATTGACCCATATGAAATGTACCTGTTGGTACATATATAGTACCGTAGGGTTGTGGGTGATACCAAGGTCTACGACCTTCAACACCCGTTAAATCACCTGTGGTTTGCCCTGTACAGGCACCTAAGATGGCAGCTATAGATAGCAAACCAAATGTATTCCTTAATGTGAATTTCATGTTTCTCATTGTTAGCATAGCAACTTCTCTTGTTACTTGAATATCTGTAGTGTATGTAGCTTTAAAAATCTTGTGTAGTATGGCTATAACGCAGAATTATAGTCTTTATTACGTAAACGTTGCGAAGTTCGTAAAAAATTTACAAATCTCTATCTCTTCCTAATTTTAATGGATCAACTGGTGGAGGCATAATTATATCGTTAAACTTTAATTTAACGCAAACACCACCCATTATTTCTAATGAACCGCCGAATGATTTCCTTTGACCAGTAGGTATGTCATAGCTTAAACCTAATTTAAAATTAGTAGTACGTTTGCCAAAATAAACACCTGACATCAATGAAAGTGCATTTAAACGCTCAGCTCTGAAATTGACTGCTCCCCAGATTGCTTCATTATATAAAAACATAGCATTTAATGCATAAGAAGTTTTAGCAACGTCAGTTTTTAATAAAATAGAAGGCTGTAATTGATATTTTTTACTACCTAATTCGTAGTTGTACCCTGCATTTACAAATACAGCGCGGGCAAAATTGTATTCAGTACCTGCATTACCCTCACTCCACTGTATGGTTGGTTGGGTTAAGTGTAGCGTAGATAAACCTACATACCAATTGGTACGGGTGTAGTAAAGACCTGCACCTACATTAAATGCGGTTGAGCTAGATTTACCCGGAAGTCTAGGATCACTTAATGTCTTTGGCTTCCACTTTGCGTCTAATGATTTATTTACAATTCCTAAGTTTAGACCAACTCTAAGTTGACCACCAAAGGGTAAATTTTGAAATCTATAACTACCTGCTCCGGAAAAACCAGTAGTTCCTATCCAACTTTCTTGATCTTTATAAGCAATAATGCCGACACCTACATTACCACCTAATACAGGTAGTGGTGCGTGGGCGTCTAAAGTTTGAGTAACTGGTGCACCATCGCCATCTATAGATTGACTTTTGAATCTCGTGTATTGATTGTGTTGCACAACAGTTGCACATAATGCTTGAGTACTACCTACATAAGCTGGGTTATATACAGCCCTATTAAACATAAAATGAGTAAATTGAGGCTCCTGCTGTCCATACACATTTGTAATACTGAGTGCCAGCAGAGCCACACCCAACAGTAAAACTTTTTTCATTCGCGCAGTTATAGTTTTTATTAAAAGTACGAATAAAGGGAATTTCAACGAGAATTTATGTTTTTTGTTTAAACTTTTTTTAAAAAAGTTCCAACCTATCCTTTGGTAAATATGCTAAACTGTTTATTTACCGTTATTTACACCTTTTATGTATAGCTCTAACGCCATTTTCATACTTGGTGCTTCTGGTGTTGGTGCTGTTATGTCTAACCTAAGACCTTTGTCTAGTACAGCTTGACAAGTAGTAGAACCAAATGCGGCAATACGTGTATTATTCTGTTGAAAATCAGGAAAATTATCAAATAGGCTCTGAATTCCAGTGGGACTAAAGAAGGCTAGCACATCATAATAGACGTCCTTTAAATCACTTAAATCACTACTCGTTGACTTATAAATACTGGCTGGGGTAACGTGCAATTTGTTTTTGCGCATATAATCATACAGTTCATTCGTCTGAGAATTACTTTGCGGAAACAGATATTTCTCTACCTTATGCTTAATTATTTGGTCGTTAATTAAGTGATCAGAGTCTTTGGGGAAGAATACCTTGCGCTTACGGTAAGTAGTAAACTTTTGTAAATACAGGGCAATGGTTTCAGATACGCAGAAATACTTCATATCAGTGGGCATTTCTATACGCATCTCTTGCACCAATCTAAATAAATGTTCTATGCTTGCCCTACTGGTCAATATTATAGCAGTGTGCTCTAATATATTTACCTTATCTTTTCTAAAATCTTTTGCAGCAACGGGCAATACAGACACGAAGTTTCTGAATGCAAGGTTCAATTTATATTTATCGCGCAATTCATAATACGGAGACCTGCCATCTGTAGGTTCCGGTTGAGATATTAATATACTCTTTACTTTCAAATCTGGCTTCTTTGATTCCATTACGCTTGAACCAAATATTCTTTTATGAGGATAAGGATCACGGATAGTTCCGAAGTGCAAAGATAGAATAATAAATATAAATAGCTATGCCTACCAATATTACTTAAAGTAACAAATAATCTAAACAACCAAGCACCATATAATATAGCGATTATCAACCAAGCAAAGCTTATTACATTAGCAGTAGAATATACCTGCTGATAAATGCCAAAAAATAAAATTGGCAATAATACCAATCCAGATATTCTGTACCACAGCAATTGCATTAACAAATAGACAGTCCCCTCTACACTGCCCAAAAAAATGACCGAAAAGAACTGAATTAGAATCATTTTAAATACAAACGCTATGGCGCAATACCCAAACAAAGTATATGAAATGTCAAATCCTACAGGTTGCAAAGTATAAGCTATTAATATTGACCACATTAACCAGCTAATTACATCAAGTAATATTTGCGATACTGAAAAAGTAAACCTATTGTCGTTAAATAGTTGAATGAGGTTTCTGGTGCGTGCTGAGGCAAAAACCAAAAGACTGTATTCATCTGGATTGATAACCCTTATCACAGCCAGCAAAATAGTGCTGACCAACAATACGATAAATATAAAACTTGGTTGCCTACTGATTTGGCTAGAAAATATAGAAAACCATCTATCAGATTCGTGAATTAAGGTATCGTTAGCCCCAAATAACAGTAGAGGTGCTAAACACAAACCAACCACCGTAAATAATTTCAATATCTGCCTAAATCGCATCGTAAACAGCAAAACTATATTAAAATACCGAACCTGTTTAACTTTGGCAAGGTATTGCTTAAATTTATACGGCTACCTTTACTCAGTTTATGGCGGGCATATATATTCACATTCCATTTTGCACTAAGGCTTGTATTTATTGTAACTTCCACTTTAGTACCAATTTATCTAATGTAGATGCGCTGGTTAATGCCATAGTCGCAGAAATAAAACTGAGGCAGACTTATTTATTACCTAAAACACAAATAGACACCATTTATATTGGTGGAGGTACTCCAAGCTTACTCACAGATAATCAATTAAGGCATCTGTTTGAAGCATTACATAATCACTTTGACTTAGCAGGATTAAAAGAGTTTACAATAGAGGCTAATCCAGATGACATTAGCACAAAAAAACTTAAGCAATGGAAACAGCTTGGCATAAATAGACTTAGTATTGGTGTACAGTCTTTTAATGATTCTGACCTAAACTATATGGGGCGAATTCACAATGCAAGCCAAGCCATAGATTCTGTAAAGTTGGCGATAGAGCTGGGAATAACTAATGTATCTATTGATCTGATATATGGAGTACCAAACCAAAATGAAGAAATAATAAGTAGAAATCTGGCGCAAATAAAACAGTTAGGTGTGACCCATTTTTCAGCTTATGCATTAACTGTTGAGGAAAAAACAGTGTTGCAAAAAAACATAAACACCGGAAAAACTGCAGCAGTTGACCCCGATTTAGCCTTTGTACACTTTAATCTGATACAAGATTTTTGTGAGAATTCTAATTATTCAGCTTATGAAATAAGTAATTATTCCATACCTACCTATGAAAGCAAACATAATTCAGCCTATTGGGCACAGACACACTATATTGGGTTAGGCCCATCGGCGCATAGTTTTGATGGAAACTCTCGTGCTTGGAACATTAGTAATAATGCCCAATATATTAAGATTATTTCAAGTGGAAACCTACCCAATACTACAGAACAATTAAGTAGTACAGACAAGTATAATGAGTACATAATGACCGCATTAAGAACTATAAAGGGAATTAGCTTAGAATACTTAAATGAAAAGTATGGCGAACAAGTATTCAGCACAATGTCCGAGTTTCAGGGTTTACTACATATAGGTAAACTTGAAATGCAAAATGGACATTATTACATTTCACAAAAATATAGGTTTCAAAGTGATGGCATAGCCGCACAATTATTTATAGTTTAATATTTTATGAAAATATCTATTCCTCATAATCACAATACTCTAGTGTTTGACACAGAGCAAGCTATACTAATGGGCCTGCCCGTAGAGAATTCTAATCGTGAGTGCTTTAACCTACCCCCTACCCATATCAGCCCTGTAATAGTTGGCAGATGGACTGGTAGTGTAGCATTAGGTTCAAATTGTAATGTTGACAACCTCTTTATCAGCCCGCACGGTAATGGCACACATACAGAGTGCTGCGGGCACATAAGTCTGCAACACCATACGTTGAAGGACAGTATGACACAATATATGTTACTTGCTTATTTAGTACAAATTCAATTACCAGAAGACACAACTAATTATGCCCTGAAAGTAAGTGACCTAAACTGGACTGACGATGCTTTAAAACTGAATATCTCTGCTATTATAATCAGTACCAATGACTATGTAGATAAGCGAAATGCCCAATATTCTAACACCCAGCCACCCTACTTATCGCTTGAGTTGATTGAGTTCTTAAATAGCAAGGGAATTAAACATTTATTGCTAGACCTGCCGAGCATTGATGCAGAAAATGATCAAGAAATGATAGGTCACCACACTTTTTTTAAAGAAAATGATAATTGGCTCACCGAAAAAACCATTACTGAAATGAATTATATTGCTGATAAAAACATAAGTGGACTGTGCCTACTGCAAATGCAAGTGTTGAATATAGACAGCGATGCTTCTCCATCTAACCCCATTATTTACTTACCAATTTAAATATATGTTTAGCGGAATAATAGAAACTATCGGCAAAATAGTAAAACTGGCAGAAACTGATACTAATTTAAGTATTACAGTTGAATCAGAAATTGCCCCAGAGTTAAAAATTGATCAAAGTGTAGCACATAATGGTGTATGCCTTACTATAGTTGCATTAACAGAAACTACATATACAGTTACAGCCATAGCTGAAACCCTGCTAAAGACCAATTTAGGTAAACTAAAAGTCAATGATAAACTAAACCTTGAGCTATGTATGAAGTTGAACGACAGGCTGGACGGTCACATTGTACAAGGGCACGTAGATACGGTTGGTAGTATAGATTCAGTAACAGATGAAGATGGTAGCTGGTTATACACCATTAACTACCCATCTCAATACGCGCTATTATTAGTAGAGAAAGGATCAATCTGCGTGAATGGAGTTAGCCTTACAGCCTTTAATTGTGGTACTTCTCTATTCAATGTGGCTATTATACCCTATACATACCATCACACCACTTTTCAATATCTACAGATGGGAGAAATGGTTAATCTAGAGTTTGATATAATTGGCAAGTACATACTTAGACAACAGAGCCTAAAGTAGAATATTACAAACTTGGGCATCATACCCATCCACTCATTTCCAGATTTATAATAAGTACTAAAATAAAGAAAGCCGATACATACCTAAGTACATATCGGCTTTGATATAAATCAGCTTGTTTAAGCTCTATTTTTTCTCGTCTTGATCGTATTTCTTGCCACCTACACGTACCATTGCGCATCTAAACCCGAGAGTAGATAAACCTTGAGTTTCATCTAGGTATCTTCTTACACCTGGTGAGTTAAAAAATGCACGGTCATTCCAGCTACCACCCTTAAATACACGAGTATTGTCATTTACTAGAGTAGCATTACCATAGTCATACATTTGGCTACCATTGTTATAGCTCATTTCATCAGCATAACCACGGTTATCTGCTTTTTTGTAGTTTCTACGATTAGCATTTTCCTCATCAGTAACTGGTACATATTTAATTCTACCTAATGAGTCTTTGTCTGCAACTGTACCGTCGTCGTTTTTCAAAATTTTAGTGAATTCGTTACCACGGAATGGGTTAAAGTCATCAACATCTTCCCAACTTAGTGGACGATATACGTCTTGTACCCACTCACTTACGTTACCACCCATATTGTAAAGACCGAAATCATTTGGCCAGTAACTTATTACAGGAGCAGTAATGTATGCAGCATCATTTGGTAACTCACTTATTCCCTCTTGGTCACCTCTACCTCTTTTAAAATTGGTTCTCATTTTACCTACGTATTTGCCTTCAGTTCTGCGCACGCCTAAACCATCCCAAGGGTACATTCTTCTTTCGTTTTCATTTTCAAACTTCGCATTACCTTGTGTAGCAAGGGCAGCATATTCCCACTCAGATTCGAATGGTAGTCTGTAGTCTGGTAACAAGATACCATCTTCAATTCTAATGTTACGTACACCACCAGTTTGAATGTCTTTTTTCTGTTTCTTAACTAATGGTTGATATTGACCTAGTAAATACGCTTCTGTATTGAAGTTCTCGTTACCAGCTTGGTCAGGATTGGGATTGATAAATCCTTTTTCAATCATAATACCTTCATTTACCCTATCGGTTCTCCATTTACAGTATTCTGTAGCCTGTAACCAAGTAACACCTACTACTGGATAATCTTGATAAGATGGGTGACGGAAATAATAACGTACATACGGTTCGTTATATGCTAGTCTGCTTCTCCATACCAAAGTATCTGGCTTAGCTTGCTCTTCTACTTGAGGCATATCTGCAAATACCCTTCTCAACCAGAATAAGTACTCTAAGTAGTCTTTATTAGCAACCTCTGTCATATCCATATAGAAGTCAGAAATTGTAAATTTTCTAGGAATTGCATCCCCCTCATAGAACATATCTTGTTCCATCATACCAGCGGTAAATGAACCGCCAGGAATGTAAACTAAGTTAGGACCTGTTTCTTGTTTTGGGGTTTTGTGTAACTCAAAGCCGCCCCACTTCTTATCGTTGTAGTGCCAGCCTGTAGTTGACGATTTTTCTTTCTTGCTGCAGGCGCTAAATGCGGTCATTAGACCTAAAGCGGTTACAAAAAGTAGTTTTCTGTTAATCATTTTATAGTGTTGCGCTTCGTGTAGTTAGTATATAAACTGTACTTTTTACTTGATAGTATATAATGGGTAATAAATAGTTTTGGCAACTATTACATACTTGGACATTTCAAGTCCTTCCACTTTCTTTTGTTTTTCTTGTTGTATTTCTGAGCTTCGATAATAAGAGATACCTCGTGGCTACCTCTTGCTGCACTTCTCACGCCACTTACAGTAAGGTCATAGCTATAACCAATACGTAGAGGACCTTTTTTCACTCCAATCATCATAATTAGGGCATCACTATTACTAGCAGTTTGGCGGAACCATAGACCACCCATATAAGAGTTCTTGATAAAATATCCACCTAAGTTAAATTGTGTAAATTTACCTTGAGATTGAATTAAGATATTTGGTGAAATGAAGTTTTCTGTCATTCGTTTATTCCTTCCAATTGGAATCAACATACCAAAGTGCCCTGTTAATTTACGAGGCAAGTTGCTGTTTGGGTTACCAAAGAAAGACTGAGTAGGCTCTATTAAGTGATGAATGGCAATACCACCATAATACTTTTTAGTGAAACCCATTATACCTGTGCTCACATCTGGAGTCAAGTTGGTGTTGAAAGTACCATTACTTGGTAGTTTTTCATTTGTTGGATTTACAAACCCTAACCTCGGGTTAATTTGATCGCCAAATGTTAATTTAGAGAAATCGATTGAACGTTGGAAAGCAGAAGCTTGTAAACCAAATTTTAATACGAAGAAATCACGATTAGCGTTTCTCGGGCTAACATCTAAGTGGTAGGAATAGAAAGCACTCATATATGTAGTGCTTAATTTTCCGTCACCAGCTTGGTCACGCCAAACTTGCGCACCTACTCCACCGCCGATGGCATCGAAATGCTCATCATAACTGGCAGAATAAGTTACGAAACTATTAGCCAAACTTGGCCATTGGTTACGATAATTAATGGCGAACCTAGGTCCAGCAGCAGTGCCGGCCATAGCAGGGTTCAAATAAAGTGGGTTAGCATAGAATTGACTAAACTCAGGGTCCTGAGCATATAATTCATTGCCTGTCACTGTTAGTAGCAGTAGTAGAGTTAATAGACGCTTCATCCGGGTGGCGTGATTCTTTTTAATCAAGTTACAATTTTAGTAAGAAAATTCCGTTTTATCAAACAAGACTGTAAATATATTGTTAGCGTTGCAACGTTTTCTATATTTTTACTGTCTTAATTAATATGCCGACGCTTACTATGCTGAAACGTTCTAGTTTAATTTTTATTGTCTTTCTTACTTTTATTAGTTTGGATTTAGTAGCCCAGATAACAAATAATCTAGTAGTAAACGTCAACATTAACTGGCAAAATACTAAAATTCCAGTTAAATACAACAAACCAAATCAAAACTTTATTAGTTTTAGAGGGGCATTCCTTAATAATACTAATCCATACAAGTCAATATATCAGCACATAATCGCTTGCCCAGACAGTTATTTTCCTACCGCTTCAATAACTGTTAAGAAATCAAGTTTAGTTACTGACACAATTGTGTTAAGGCAAATCAGCGTACATAGAAATACTCCAACAATTGAAATAGGCAGAATAAATAAAGACCAAGTTTCTATATATATGGATCCATTCTTTAAAACTGAAACTGGAGAAATTTATAAAGTGGAATCATTTGACTTAAATATCTCAAAAGAACTTTTTACTGTAAAAACTTCTAATAATGCTCGTGCAAAAAACGCAGCTTCTAACAGTGTGCTGAGTTCAGGTAAATGGAATAAAGTTGGGGTAACTAAATCTGGAATTGTTAAACTTGACTACGGCTATTTAACCAAATCTAGATTAGTTAACAATTCAAATGATTTAAAGAATTTTCAAGTATATGGCAAACCAGGTGGTTCATTACCAGAATTAAATGGCGCTTTGCTTGACGATGATTTAGTAGAGAATGCTATAAAAGTAGTAGATAATAACGGAGTATGGGACGGCGACGACTATGTGCTTTTCTATGCCGCTGGTCCAACACTTTGGGTAGATGACGATTCCATAAGGATACACAAACCACAATATTATTGCGACACAGCCTATTACTTTTTGACTCGTGCTGATAACTCTGGTAAAAGAATTCAATCAATTCCAGCTGGGCCTTTAGGTACCAATACCGTAAATTGGTACGATGATGCTGCCATACACGAGGTGGACAACATAACAGATATTTCTAAAGAATTACTTAGCGGCAAACAATTATTTGGTGAGGAGTTTCGCTCGTTAAACGGAACTACACAGGTAGAAAGAGAATTTATTATAAATACGCCTGGTGCTAAAAGTGGTGATATCGGTTTGTATAAAATGGTATTCGCAGCCCGGTCAGATGTAAGTACTTCTTTAGACATTTATATAAACGGGAATTTTTCAAAAAAAATTACCTTAGATCAAGTTAGAATACAAGATCAAGAAAGTCCCTACGCTGATGTAATTAATGTATCAGGGCAAATGACGTATTTTGGCTCGGAAACTAGAGTAAAACTGGTTTATAATAAGACAACTTCTATTTCTACAGGTTGGCTAGACTATATAGAATTAACAAATCATAGTAAATTAGCCTCGCAACAAGGGCAGATAATTTACTTGAACACTAGAAGTAAAAGTATTGGTAAAACAAATGAGTACACTGTAGATATTAGCAAGACTGGAAATAACTTAGAAATATGGGACATTACAGATTTTCATAATGCGAGCCTTCAACAATTCGATGTTAACGGAAATACTGCAAGATACAGTGCCTCAGCCAATGATATAAGAAAATACATAATGTACAGTGGCAATGATTTTATGGCTCCAATTGATTTCGGTACTATTAACAACCAAAATCTACACGGGCTACTGCCCACTGATATGGTAATAATTAGTCATCCGAAGTTTATAAAAGCATCTGAAAGATTGGCTAAATTTCACTTAGAAAATGATGGTTTTACCACCTCAGTAGTTACGCCCCAACAGATTTACAACGAGTTTAGCAGCGGCTCTCCGGACCCTATGGCATTTAGATTGTTTATGAAAATGCAATATGAGAGAGGTATTGCTGACCCAAGCCTAAAACAAACTAAATATTTGCTTCTATTCGGCGATGGCAGTTATGACTTGAAAAATAAACAAGCTAACAACACCAATTATGTTCCTACATATCAAACCACACAATCAATAGATCCAATAGGTAGTTTTTGTAGCGATGATTTTTATGGCTCTTTTGAAAGTGGAAAAGGAAATTGGTCTAGTAAAATATATTCTGTCACAAATGGTGAATTTATATCATTAGGCATTGGTCGATTTCCAGTAAATACAGAACAGCAAGCTGATGTTATGGTAGATAAAGTGATTGCTTACTATAAACCTAGTTCGCGTGGTGCCTGGAGAAATAAAATTACTTGGGTAGGCGATGATGAGGATGGCAATGATTATATGCAACAAAGCAACACATTGTGTAACGAGAGTGAAAAAGATTACCCATACTTTAACGGTAGTAAAGTATTCTTAGACGCATACAAGCAAGTATCTGTAGCTAGTGGTAATAGATATCCCGATGTTAATACTATTATAGATCAATCAGTAACCAGGGGTACATTAATATTAAATTATATTGGTCACGGTAGAGAGGCAGGATTGGCACACGAGAGAATTTTAGAAATTCCGCAAATAAATAGTTGGAAGAATATGAATAATCTTCCTGTAATAGTAACTGCTACTTGTGAGTTTAGCAGATATGACGACCCCGCCTATACCAGTGCTGGTGAATTATGCTTATTAAACCCAAATGGTGGTGCTATTGCTATGTTAACTACCACTAGAGTAGTATTTAGCAGCAGCAATTTTTACTTACTACAAAATTTGTATTACAATAATATATTCGATAGAGATGTGAATGGAAAAGGTAAGCGTCTAGGTGATGTGGTAAGGCAAGCAAAAAACTTAACTGCTGATGATAATTGTAGAAATTTCAGTCTGTTAGGCGACCCAGCATTAAGGTTGGCACTACCCCAAGAGGAAGTCGTAATAACAGAAATAGATGCAGATGGAGGCAGTTTAACAATTGACACCATCAATGCATTAAGCAAAGTAAAAATATCAGGTGAAGTAAGGCGCAATGGTGCCATAATATCAGATTTTGATGGTGTAGTATATTTAGAGTTTTATGACAAAGTTCAAATACGTAGAACACTAGCCAATGACCCTGACAACTACCCTATAACCTTTGAAACTCAGGATAATGTAGTTTATAAGGGTAGCGCAACTGTAAAGGCTGGCAAGTTTGATATAAACTTTGTAGCACCGTTAGATATAAATTTCCAAATAGGAACGGGCAAAGCCAATTTATACGCCTATAAAATGGGCGATAATACACTAGATGCTGCAGGTTACAACGATACAATTCAAATAGGTGGGGCAAATAAATCTGCAATACCAGATGATAAAGGACCAATTATCGCCCTATATATGAATGACACAAACTTTAGAAATATGGGATTAACAAACGAGAATCCTACTATGTTAGCTAAAGTTTATGATCAATCGGGATTGAACTATTTGGGTACCAGTATAGGGCACGATATGATTGCTTACCTAGATGGTAATTTAGAAATAAATGTTAATGACTTTTATCAAGCAGACTTAGATAATTATCAACGTGGAAAAATAAACTATCCGTTTAACAATTTGACCAATGGACAACACAGTTTAAAGCTTAGAGTTTGGGATGTAGCTAATAATAGTTCAGAGGCTAATCTTGACTTTGTAGTAGCTAGGTCAGAAAATATTCGCATAGATAAAATAATTAATTTCCCTAATCCGTTTAGTGACCAGACTACATTTTCTTTTGAACACAACCAGCCTAATACTGATTTATTTGTGGATTTAGAAATAATCAGTACACAAGGAGTTGTAGTGAAACAAATTAGTCAGAAATTTAACAATGCTGGCACAAAAAACCTATCATTCAAATGGGATGGAAGCACAAATAGCAACGGGAAAGTAGCAACTGGTTTATATTTGTATAAGTTAATTGTAAGAAACGCAGCTGGACAAGTAACCAGCTACACATCGAAACTAATGATACTGTAATATTTTTTAAAACTTAAACTTAAAAGAAACTTAATAGATATACTACTACAACATTAATGCACATAGAACCTTTATCACAATTAAGGTTATTATAGTGTAAGCGTTTATTTATTTAGTTTTGCAATATCATTATCACCCTATGCAGGTAAAAAGTCAATGGACTCTAATGACAGCAGTCGCTGTTGTTTTCACTATGAATACCGCCTATTCCCAAATAGGTGGCAACCAATTAATTGGTAAAGAAGGTAAAGTAATAACAACCACCGTACCTTTTCTAACCATAACACCAGATAGTCGCAGTGGCGCAATGGGCGACGCAGGCGTTGCTACACCTGCCGATGCCAATTCACTACATTGGAATGCAGCTAAATTGGCTTGGTTAGACCACGACAAAATGGGTGCTTTAAGTTATACGCCTTGGTTACGCACGCTGGTGCCAGACATAAACTTAGCATACCTAAGTTACGCTCAAAAAATAAACAATTTGTCGGGTTTTAGCTTTGCTATGCGTTATTTCAGTCTAGGCGATATCATATTTACAAATGATTTCGGTCAACAGTTGAAGGTTGTTCGTCCTTACGAATTATCCCTTGATGGTGGATATGCTCAAAAGCTATCTTCTAAATTTAGTATTGGAATAGTAGGTAGATTTATTTATAGTAACCTAGCTGGTAGAACTACCACGGCTAGCAATCAAACTACGAGACCTGCTTTTACAGGCGCAGGTGATATATCTGGTTATTATAAAACACCTCTAAAAATAACTGATAAAAATGCGATCCTCGGACTAGGCTTTAACATCAGCAATTTAGGTGGTAAAATAAGCTATACTTCTAATCTAGATAGAGATTTCATTCCAGCTAACTTGAGATTAGGTTCTTATTTAAATCTTGATATTGACGAGTTTAACCAAATTGGTTTTGCTCTTGATTTTAATAAACTATTGGTTCCATCTCAACCTATTTATGCATTGGACTCTAACGGATTTTTACTTAGAGATCCTACAGGAAGACCTATCATAGAAAGGGGTAAAAGTCCTGACCAAAGCACTTTGGCAGGAGCTATAAATAGTTTCACTGATGCACCAAACGGATTTAGTGAAGAAATTAGAGAAATTAACCCATCATTTGGTATTGAGTATTGGTATAATAAGCAATTTGCAGTGCGCGGTGGTTACTTTTACGAAGCACCTAGTAAAGGAAATAGACAGTACGCTACTTTTGGTATAGGCATTAAATACAATATATTAGGTATTGACTTAAGCTATATAGTACCCACTAACAGCGCTAAGACATTGACCAGAAGTCCATTAGCAAATACATTGAGGTTTACCCTTTCTTTTGCATTAGATAATGAGAAAAAAGCTAAAACTCCACCTAATGCTCCAGCTCCTTTACCCGAAAATTAATAGTGGGAACACCATTTAGAGTGGGTTTTGGGTTTGATATTCACAGACTTATCCCTGGAGATTTTGCTACCATAGGTGGCGTTCAAATTCCAAGTGCTTTGATGGCTGAGGGACATAGCGATGCAGACGTTCTAATTCACGCACTATGCGATGCATTGTTAGGTGCTGTTGGTCTTCAAGACATTGGTCACCATTTCCCAAATACTGACGAAAGCCTGAAAGGTATAGATAGTAAAATACTGTTGGTCAAAGTCTGCCTTATGGTTCGAGAACTACAATATGAAATAGGAAATGTGGATATGACTGTAATAAGCGAAACACCTAAAATAAACCCATACATAGCAGAAATGAAAACATCACTCGCTAATACAATGGGTATAGAAACCTCCCAGATTGGCATAAAAGCTACAACTAATGAAAAGCTTGGAGCTATTGGAGCATCAGAAGGTATTGCCGCACACGCCGTTGCACTAGTATATACAGTTACCGGCTAAGGGTATTTGCCTTATCCTTAATAGGAGAACAAGAATCACAATCTCCGTGGGAATCTTTACTTCTTTTGCCGACAAATAGTCTGACTATAACATACACTGCCCAAAGTAGTAGAGCAGAAATAATGAAGTAGGATAGTATTTGATACATATTACTCTATTAAGCTAAAAATGGGTTATTTAGTTTCTCATAGCCAATTGTTGTTTCTATTCCGTGCCCAGTATATACCAAAGTATTATCAGGCAATGTGAATAAAAATTTCCTAATGCTATTTATTAATTGATTGTGATTGCCCCCAGGCAAATCTGAACGACCAATACTTTCTCGAAATAGAACATCTCCATTAATGACATATCCGTCGCTTTCATTATAAAAAACAAGGTGGCCAGGGCTATGACCAGGTGTATGGAATATTTTAAAAGAAGAGGTACCTATTTTTAAAACACCTCCATCTTCTAAGAAAAAATCAATTGTGCAAGGGTCGGGTATGGGCATATCATACATTTTCGCAGACAATTCTGCGTTATTTAGTACAGTTTGCTCTAAACTGTTTGCATACAGCTGAATGCCGTACTCTCTACAAGCCCAAGCATTACCGTATATGTGATCTAGATGACAATGTGTATTCAAGACATATTTAGGATTTAATGAATTCTGTGTAATGTAGTTTTTTAAAGCATTTCTCTCTATTAGATTACTACATCCTGGATCAATAATTATGCATTCCTTCGTGCCATTATCTACTACTAGGTATGTATTTTCTTGAAACGGATTAAATGTGAATTTTACTACGATAGATTTCATTTCCTACTTAAATCAAATGGTTATAAAAAAAGCCTGAAACACATCTGTATTTCAGGCCATATTTAGTTGTAATATTTAATTTATACTAATTAGTTACTCTAGCCTTGCTATTTATCTCAGCTAATAACGAATCGATAGTTACGCTTTTAGGACGCTCTAATGGTAAGCCTAAGTAACGGTCTAATATAAGTGATGCTAATACACCTAATGAACGACTTACACCAAATAGAACTGTGTAAAAATCGTACTCAATTAATCCATAATATACCAATAATGCACCACTATGTGCGTCAACATTTGGCCAAGGGTTTTTAATTTTACCTGTCTCACTTAATATAGCAGGGGCAATTTCAAATATTGCATTTACAGCCTGAATTACCTGATCATTTATATTGTGTCTTTGTGCAAACTCTCTTTGTGCTATAAATCTTGGGTCTGTCTGACGCAATACTGCGTGTCCATACCCAGGTACTACCCTGCCCTCTTGTAAAGTTTTATGAATATAATCAGCAATGGCATCGCGATCCGTAAACTTATCGCCCATTTCCTCTTTCATATCTAATATCCATCTGATTACCTCTTGATTAGCTAATCCGTGTAAAGGACCTGCTAGACCATTAAGCGCGGCAGCAAAACTTAGGTAAGCATCACTTAAAGCAGAACCTACCAGCTTGGTAGTGTGTGCTGATACATTTCCACCCTCGTGGTCAACGTGTATGGTCTGATATAAACGCATTAGGTCACAGAATTCGTCACTATCAAAGCCTAACATATGGGCAAAGTTTCCTGCCCAGTCTAAATTATCATTTGGAGCAATGTGCTCACTATTCTTATACGTTCTGCGATATATGTAGGCTGCAATTCTTGGTAGTTTAGCTATTAGGTCCATTACGTCTTCGTACATAAATTCCCAATAGCTATTTTTATTTACACCGTCCCTATATGCTGCTGCAAACTTACTGTAGTTCTGCAAAGCCATAACCCCAATTGTAAACTGAGTCATTGGGTGGGTACCAGCAGGTAGACTGTCTAAAGTATCAAGTACGTGTTGCGGTACGTCTGCCCTTAGTGTCCACTGCTCAGTAACTAATTTAACATCGTTTTCAGTTGGAATTTCATTAAAAAGCATTAGGTAGAAAATACCCTCTGGTAATGGTTCGCTTCCCCCACCCCACTTAGGTAATAAATCTCTTAGTTGTGGAATACTATAGCCTCTAAATCTGATTCCCTCCTCGGCATCTAATATACTGGTTTCATATAATAGCCCTGTCATACCACGCATTCCACCAATGATTTGACCTACATTATATTCTCCAACAACAAATTCGCTATGATCATTTTTTAACGCATTATATTGTTCTTTAATTTCTACTGCTTTTACAGCAAATCTTTCTTTGAGTATATCGTTATTCATATTATTTATCAGCAGTTTAATAGTTATTTGACTAATTATCAAATTGATTTTCAAGTCAATTTGACAGTTTTAGAATAAAGGCGCAAGTTAATTATAATTGCTTCAAAATACCCTGCAGCTACACGCAATTGTTATTAAAATGACATTAATTATTCAAAAATTTTTTCAAAGCAAACGAATGGCTCTTCCCAAGGTGCATATAAGAACGAACCAACCTCCATATATTTTTGCTTCTTGTAAAATTCAAGTGCTGGTATATTGGTAATGTAGGTACTTAACCGCATTGCCTGATATCCTTCGTTAATGCTAAAGACTTCAGCATATTTTAGCATTTTCAAACCATATCCTTTACCTTGATATCTGGGGTGAATAGCTAAACGATGCATATAAATTGCTTTCGCAGACTTATTGTGCCAAGTCATCTCATCATACTCATCTTCTTTCTCTTCTGTTAGCCCCATAACTCCGAGCACTTCTTTCTTGAACACCAATACGTGAAGTATGCCCAGTCGAAAATCTTCATTAATTAGTTCTCTACTTGGGTAATGTTCATCCCATTGGTAAATCTTTTTACCTAGTAAATCATTTCTACACAGTATGTACAAATGAATTATATCTTCCAGATCTTCAGCCCGAGCTGGTCTGACCTCTGTAAGGTGTAACATAGATGAATAAGTTTAATTCGTGATGTGTCCTTTATTTGATTGCAAATATTGCAATAGCACAAAACTAATTAATATTCTGCATCGAAATTACGCAGTTAACCAAGCCTTGAATTGGCTGGCTTTCTCTCTGCTTATTTCGAGTGTAATTGGATTGGGTGTTTTTAATTGTACTTGCAGTTTTCCGCTAAAGTGCGGCTTAATAACTCCAACTGAATCAATATGTACTATATATTGCCTGTTAGCTCGGAAAAATGTATCAGGATTTAATAAATTCTCTAAAGCATCAAGTGCATCGTAATCTACTAAATGTTGTTTTCCCTCTCTAGTTATCAGGAATATTAGCTCCGATTTGGTGAAGCAGGCAACATTGGAAATATGGACAGGGACTAAGCTCTTGCCTTCGTGCACCATAAATCTCTCCTTAAAGCTTTCAGATTCAGAGTTTGGATTTTTTACAGTATTTAACATATTCTGTAGCTGTTGCACGTACATATCCGGCACTTCATTTATTTTTCTAAGTTTAGCTAGGGTTTTGTTTAACTCCTCAGCATCAACTGGTTTAAGTAGATATCCAATACTATTTACTTCAAATGCACGAATAGCATATTCATCATATGCTGTAGTAAATATGACAGGGCAACTTATTTCAAATTCATCAAACAAATCAAAGCTGACGCCGTCACTCAGCTGAATGTCTAAAAACATTAAATCTGGTTGACCATTAGTCTTTAAGTATTCTTTTGCCTTGCCAATACTGTCTAGTACTTCTACTATTTCTATATCTGGTGCATTAGTTTTTATTAGTTGATGTAATCCTTTTGCTATTAATGCTTCGTCTTCTACTATTATTGCTTTCATTATATTTCAATTAATGGGACTTTTACTCTGAATGTATCTGATATTTCTTGAATGTCAACAGGTAATTCTGTCATATAACTATATAGGGCAACCATATTGTTGAGACCTATCTTGTTACTGGTTTCTACTATTTTTTTACGTTGTACATTATTTTCTACTATGCAGTACTTACCATCAGTATATATCTTAACTATAAGTGGGTAAGCTTCGCTCATTAAGTTATGTTTTACAGCATTTTCAATTAATATTTGTAGGGTAACTGGTATTATTCCCTTGTCTCTATCTTCATCTCTAATACAGCATAAAACCTGAAACATTTGAGAAAATCTAGTTTCTAACAGGCTAATGTAGTTGCTTATGAATTCACTCTCTGTTTCTAAACTTACCACCACATTTTCTTTATTGCTAAGTACGTACCTATATACCTTACTTAATTGTTGTAGAAACTTTTGAGCGAGTTTTTGATCTATATCTATCAAACTGTTTAAAGATGTTAAACTATTAAATAAGAAATGGGGATTCAATTGATTTTTTAGATTATTGAACTTTACCTCACTTTGCTCACGGAGTAGTTTTTCAGAATTAAACTGAGCGTGCTGAAACTGCTCAAAGAAATAGGCTCCAAAATACCCAAGATTAACAGCTATTACCATTAGTATATTCACTATAAAACTAAGTATATCTACAAATGGCATCGAATTTCTTCGCTCTCCACTCTCAAAGGTTATATACATTGTAAATCTAAAGAGAAGGAGTATAGATATGCCAACAAACATTTGCAGCAGCATACGACCAAATATGTTTCTGCTGTAGGGATATACTTTATTTAGTATTGTATTTATAGCCTTAAGAGTAAACCAAAAAAAAATGCTTACAAATAGTGTAAACGATGCTGCAATAATATGTTGGCCTAGTGTAAATTTGGTATCGGCTAAATAGCTTTGAATGAAGGCAAGCCTGACAATATTGGCTAGAATGGTTGAAAACAGAATGAATATCCAGTCTATATGCTTCATTCCCCACTGCAACATAGTAGCAGGGCGAGTATATTTATTTGGGCAAAATCTATGTAGATTTCTCATTTCTAATTCTGAACGGCTAATTTAAGCTATGGCAAAGTCACAGAAAAATTTGCAATACCGAGATGAACTGATACTGGCTTAAATAGTTAATTATCGGATTTCGAATGTTTAATACACTCTTTAATTACCACAACTTAAATCCTCTTTGCTTAGGTTCTGGGTTTATAATAATTGGCTTTTGATTCAGTGCGTTTTGCACATTTTTAATATCAAATGGACAATACAAAAAGCCTTTAAATCCTGCATAAATTCGCTCAACTGCAACTATTTGTTCGTTCTCTGATTTTATGACAATATACAAAGGAATATAATATTTAGATAAATTGAAATAGGAATTGTATGCTGCTATAAAATCATAACCATCCATAGTATTTAATTTCATATCAAGTACTATAAGATCTGGGAAATCTTTGGTTTCCGATTTACTTTCATTTCTATACTTAAAGCGCTTTCTAAGCCATCTTATACCATCTTCGCCATCAGTAAATACGTGAATTCTAACTTTAGGAAAATTATTATCTAATCTTTCATTAAAGCACGAAATGTACTCCTTATTAGAGGACAGAAACATTATATTTTTTTCTATACTTTCAGGTGTCACGTTTGTTTGGTACATTACCAATCATAAATATTTCGGAAATATACGCAGTCCTTTATTTTTATTAATAATAACTTAACATAAAATTTCCATTTATTACACTAACTACCATATTTACAGTACGAAAGGCTCAATTTATTAGACAAAATATATTCAATAAACAGCCTTACTACTGTTTATTAATTAAATGCTATTAAGCAAAAGTTTCTATTATGTAGCGGGTACTCAGAACAAATCCTTAACGTGCAATTAGATATTACCAATTAACAGAATGACAAACTCATCTACAGTCAAGACACCTTTGATATTTCACCATTTAAACCCTTTCGGCGGACATTACTGCTGAAATAGAGTTATGTGGTTATCCTTAGCCTTTTAGTTTAGTAGCAATGTGGTCTATCACAACTTGTAAGGCTTTATCAAACTCAAAATTATTGGTAATGATTAGGTTCGTCTTATCACGATAGGCTAGCCTTGAGACCTACATTAATCAATCGAGATAAGGAAATCAATAGTAACATTGAAATATAGATAACGCCGTTCGGTTTTGACATACGAGTCAGATATAGATTTCATATTGAGTATATTAATTAACAAGTTAGCTAAAAAATAGCAATCCTTATTTTATTCCCTATTCGTTTTACCCTCTTATTATTGCTTCCAAGTACTTGGACTCAATCTCCATTCTTGAAGTGCTGTCAAATCATTTTCACTAACAAAGTTTTTTTCTTTTGCCACTTCTATCAAGGAGGAATAATCGCATAGCCATAAAGCCTCGATATTATTATCAGCAAGGGCGATTGTTGCCTGTTGAAATCCATAATTAAATATAGCTGATATGCATAGGGGGTTAGTATTTTCTGCTCTCAATGCTTGTAAAGCATTTATACTGCTTCCAGCCGTACTTATTAAATCTTCTATTATGATACATTTAGCTTGATTGGGAAGTTGTCCCTCTGTCATTTTGCCAGTGCCGTGTTCTTTTGGCTTACTTCTTACATAAGCCATAGGTAATTGAAGTCTATCTGCCAATAATGCTGCGTGAGAAATGCCTGCTGTAGCTACCCCAGCCATACTATCTGCCATTGGGTACTCAGAATTCAGTATTTTTGCCCAAGATTCTATTAAATAATTGCGTACTTTCACCTGCCCTAGGGTTATCCTGTTGTCACAATATATGGGAGATTTCCAGCCCATAGACCACGTAAAAGGTTGATTGGGTCTAAGTATTACTGCTTTAATTTCTAACAAATATTCGGCAACTTGCCGTGCTACTTCCACATTCATAATCATGCATCAAAGCTATAAAATTTATATAAGTGACGCCATCAGACTGATAATATCAGATTCTGTTTCTAACATCAAGGCCGACTACACCATAACTGATGCTGAGTTTTCTGACATTGAAAACTACATTACTAATTGGGTAATGATGCCTAGACCAAAAGGCAAAATATTTCAATTTGTTTATGAAAGCAACCATCCGCAAATGGCACTGGCAGACCTTGCCCGTCAAATAAATATAGTTGAATCTGCTGGTGGAATTGTGACGAATGTAAAAAATGAGGTGCTTATGATTTTAAGACGGGGCAAATGGGATCTTCCTAAAGGGAAAACCGAAATAGGTGAAAAAACAAAAGATGCCGCTGTAAGAGAAGTAATAGAAGAAACTGGCGTAGATGAGTTAGAAATAGTAGAATCAGCTGGTTGTACGTATCACATATTTAAACAATCTGGCAAATGGGTGCTAAAAGAAACCCAATGGTACTATATGAAATCAGCATCAAGTAAAGAACCCAAACCTCAACAAGAGGAAGACATAGTTCAAGTAAAGTGGTGCAATAAGAATGATATAGAATTTGCTAAGCAAAATACCTATAGTAACATATTTGACCTATTAACAATATATCAAGAGCGGATGTACAAATGATGCTTAATTTCATATAGGTTGCTGCCCCAATCTGCATCTGTTAATTTAATATTGCGATCTACATAGTTTAACATCAAGCCAGACTCTGACATAGATTCTGAAGCGTAAGCAGCAGGATACATCTTTAGCTTGCTATGCTGATGCACTTCCCAAGCGCTGCGCACATAAAAATAATTGTCTATAAAGCCTATTTCTACCCAAGTATTTCTGGCTTTATTTTCTGCAAATAGTCTGGCAACACTAATACTAAGTATAATACCTATTGTGCCTGGAAATAATATAGGATCGTGACGGCTAAGTATATACAAAATTGCGGCAGCATATATAGATAAACATACTGCTAGCGGACCTGGTAGGTAATCTACCAAAATGGACCTAGACTTATCAGTAGTTTTATAAGCCTTAGAATGGTAAAATATTTTTTCCTGCTCAGTCGTGGTCATATTGCAGAATATATAATCAAATTTGTACCAAGTTTTCTTTCAGCCAAAATAGGTATGTCACAATCACAAAACAAGCCAAGCGTATTCAGTTACAACGGCAACATTCACCAATCAAATAAAACTATATTTAGCATAGACAATCGGGCATTCAGATATGGTGATGGATTGTTTGAAAGTATCAGAGTGATAAATGGCAGAATGCCAATGTATGACCTACACTATGACAGGTTTATGGCGGGTTGTGAATTGCTAAAAATGGAACTACCAGACCATTTCAGCAAGGAAAACTTGCTGGAAGAGGTAAATGAACTTCTAATAGCGAATGATACGACAGAGAATGCAAGAATTAGGTTAAGCATATTCAGAACAGCTGGGGGTTACTATTTGCCAGAGTTTAATAAGGCTGAATATACCATTGAATCTAGGCAAATGACAGAGAGTCGCTTCAGCCTAAATGAAGATGGATTTGAAATAGATTTATATACCGACTTTGAGAAACCTACTGGTAGGTTTAGTACGCTAAAAACCTGCAATGCCTTAATTTATGTGTTAGCAGCAATTAGGCGTAGTGAACATAAATTAGACGATTGCTTACTTATTAACTTTAAAAGCAGGATTATAGAAAGTATAGACAGCAACGTATTTCTATGTAAAGGAACAAAAATCATAACGCCTCCTCTTACAGAAGGTTGTATAGCTGGTGTGATGCGAGGATGGGTAATAAATCAATTAAGAAACTCTGATACCTACAGCATTTTAGAGGAATCAATTGATATAGAAGACCTATTTTCTACAGAATCTATATTTTTAACTAATGCTATAAAAGGTATAAGGTGGGTAGAAAAGTACAAATCTAAAACCTACACCAAGAGCCCTGCCGCACAGTGGCTTAGCGATGAACTAGACAGAATATCAGTTACTTTATCATAGCTTTATAGCCATTCATAAATTCGGCAATTTCCATTTTCTTTTTCCCCTCTAATTGCAATATTATAGGGAATACATAACCATCTAATGCCGTGAAAGCAAGCTTATTGTCAATAATAACTGCCTGACCTGGTTCTTCAATAGTGTCAGAATATTTTACTTGAGCCTTATATACTTTCAGCTGCTTCCCGTTTAACTGTGTGTAGGCTACTGGATATGGACTTAGACCACGTACTAGATTTAAGATTTGTGAAATTGGTTTTGTAAAATCTATCTTGGTATTTTCTTTGTTTAATTTAGGGGCTGGTTTCAATTCTAAAGAAATGACTTGTTTAGATTCTTTTTGAGTACCATTGGCAATGCTATCAAGAGTTTGAACCATAACCTTTGCGCCGATATCCATCATTTCATCGTGCAGGTCGCCAGCACTATAGTTTAGCGGTATATTTATCTCTTTTTGCATCAATAAATTTCCTGTATCTATTTGTTGCTGTAGTTTAAAGGTGGTAACACCCGTTACACTTTCACCGTTTATAATTGCCCAGTTAATAGGGGCCGCTCCACGATATTGGGGTAATAAACTACCGTGCAAATTAATACTTCCTATCGGAGGCATATTCCATACCACTTCAGGTAACATCCTAAAAGCTACTACAACAAATACGTCCGCTTTTAATGCTGATAATTCTAATAAAAATGCTTCATTTTTTAAGTTAGTTGGCTGTAGTACAGGAAGGTTTAATTCCAAAGCACGCCGCTTCACTTGGCTTTCATTTAATATAAGTCCCCTGCCAGCTGCTTTATCAGCAACAGTAACTACCCCAACCAGCTTGTGATTGCTGCTATTTATGGCATCTAATGTAGCCACGGCGAATTCTGGTGTTCCCATAAACACAACCCTAAATGATTTCATAATTTATACTATAGTTTGGGCAAAAGTATTTATATCTTAATTGATATGATTGTACACAGTCCAAAGCCTTTAAATATGATTAATTTTGTAAGTAATACAAATAATTTCGAATAGCTAAATTTCGCCTTCGTTACTATTTGTCACATCTGCTTTTTCAACAGTTTATCGGTGAAATTTTGCAGGTGCATCAATACTACAATGCAAAATAACGCTAACCAATTCAATATAAAAGCTGATAATATATCATTGAGTGGTAGGCGCTGGCAAAGACGTCCTGATCCATCACCAACTGTGTTTGGTAAACTTAAGAGTGAATTTCAAACCAATGAAATTCTATTAGATCTGCTGGCACGTAGAGGGGTTACTGGCCTGCAAGAGGCTTATAACTTTTTCTTGCCAACCCTAGATGCGTTGCATTCCCCATCTCTATTGAAAGATATTGATTTAGCACTGACCAGAATTCACCAGTCTATAATATTAAATGAAACAATAGTAGTATATGGTGACTATGATGTAGATGGAACCACTGCTGTGGCTTTGATGTACAGCTTTCTAATAAATATTCACGATAAGGTTGTTTACTACATTCCCGATAGATTTACAGAAGGGTATGGAATAACAAAAGAAGGAATAAACGCTGCAAAAGAATTAAATGCTAAACTTATTATCAGTTTAGACTGTGGCATAAAGTCTAACCAACAAATAGACTATGCAAATGGACTGGGAATTGATTTTATAATTGGTGATCATCATACGGTAGGTGACGAATTGCCTAACGCTATTGCAGTATTGAATCCTAAGCGCCCAGATTGCGAGTATCCTTATAAAGAATTAAGTGGGTGTGGCATAAGTTATAAACTAGCTGAAGCCTATGCAGAGAAATACAACATTCGATTTGACCCAGCTAAATATTTAGATTTAGTTGCGATATCTGTTGCTGCTGACCTAGTACCTATGACTGGTGAGAATAGAATTATGTCTTACCACGGTCTGCAATTAATTAACAATAACCCTAGACCAGGAATTAAGGCGTTGATAGAATTGTCTAAGATTAAACATAAAATAGATGTTTCTGATTTGGTATTTAGAATTGGTCCTAGAATAAATGCTGCTGGCAGAGTAAGCAGTGGTAAACTCGCAGTGCAAATGCTGGTAGAGGAAAGCCTAGAAAATGCAATAGAAATAGCAGAAACAATTAACCAAAAAAATACTGATAGGCAAAATGTTGATCAAACTACTACCCGCCACGCACTTGCCATAATGAAGGAATATGACCTAGTGGCTAAGAAAAGCATCGTTTTGTATCAAGAAGATTGGCATCAAGGTGTAATTGGTATAGTTGCTAGCAGACTTATAGAAAAATACCACAGACCAACTGTGCTTTTAACTAGAAGCAATGGTCACGCAATAGGTAGTGCTAGAGCCATACCTGGGTTTGATATGTATGCTGCGCTACAACAAGTAGAGGGGCTACTAGAACAATGGGGTGGGCATAAGGCAGCAGCTGGCTTAACCTTGAAGCTTGAAAACATATCAGAATTTGAACTACAATTCGAAAAAGTAGTAAGTGAATCTATCAATACGGACATACTTACGCCACTGTCAGAGTATGATTTAGAGATTTCATTGACTGACATAACATTAGGTTTTGCAAAAAATATAGTGAGATTTGGTCCATTTGGTCCAGATAATCCCAAACCAACTTTTGTGATCAAGCGACTAAGTTGCTATGACAAACCCCAAATCATCAGCGGAAAACACACACGTTGTACTGTAGTAGATGAACAAGGGAACCTAACCAGAATTATTGGATATGGATTGTCCAACATTAGCGAACACATTTACGATAATATATTTGACATTTGTTTTACGGTAGAGTTAAATGAACATAGAGGTATGTTTATGCCCCTAATAAGTGTAAAGGACTTTAGATTACATCAAATACAAACAATATGATTCTGCGCGCTGAAAACTTAATAAAATCGTATAGAGAACGTAAAGTAGTAAACGATGTAAGTGTTCAGGTATCTCAAGGTGAAATAGTTGGACTGCTTGGACCAAACGGTGCGGGTAAAACCACTACATTCTATATGATAGTTGGTTTCATTAGACCTAATCAAGGAAAAATATTTCTAGAGTCCACTAACATAACCAGAGAACCTATGTACAAAAGGGCTCAAAAAGGAATAGGCTATTTGCCACAAGAGGCTAGCGTATTTAGAAAGTTGAGCGTTGAAGATAACATAAAGGCCGTACTAGAACTAACCAAACTGAGCAAGACGCAACAGCGAGATAGACTTGAAGGGCTTATAGAAGAATTTAGACTAGAAAAAGTTAGAAAAAACAGAGGTGACCTACTTAGCGGTGGCGAACGTCGCCGTACAGAAATAGCAAGAGCACTAGCAGTGAACCCAAAATTTATATTGCTGGATGAACCCTTCGCCGGTGTCGACCCCATAGCTGTAGAGGACATACAATCTATAGTTGCGGCACTAAAACACAGAAACATTGGCATATTAATAACAGACCACAATGTACAAGAAACTCTATCTATTACAGATAGGGCCTATTTACTGTTTGAGGGTAAAATATTAAAAAGTGGTACTGCAGAGGAATTAGCCGCAGACGAACAAGTAAGAAAGGTGTATTTAGGTCAAAATTTTGAATTAAAACGTAAAAAGAACTTCGACTCCAAATTGAATTTCCCTATGTAGTTTTTTTGACTTTTTCGTATCATTTCTTACACTATACTACATACTAGTAGTGTTGGGGTGCCACATACTATACATAATTTTGGTGCGTTAATGTGGTACTAAGACAAGAACAGAAAACCCGAGCTTGCTAATTAAATAGAAAATTTGAATCATTTGCGAAGTAGACTTAATGAAAATATCACAAGTCATCTAAGCTAAATTGGAACTAAATTTAATTTAATTTTAAAAGTTACAGTTCTTGGTTAGTATCATAGTTAACCTAAAAAATGTTTAATAACCCACATAAACTACTAGCACGATCCCGCAAGGGCTACATTATTGCGTTTGTATCGTTAACGCTGCTACTGGGAATTAATTTTTATTTATTTCATAGTCTTGTAGTAAAGCAAAAGAACAACGGTAAAGTCATACTTACTGTAGACAAGCTTAGGGAATTAGAACAGAATCAAGAGAAAGTTGCACTAATGCTTCAAAATACTGAAAGCAAAAGTTTGAAAACTTTATATATAGCTGAATTGGCAAAACTATTGCCAGAATGGCGACAACAGCACAATGCGATTGTGTACGGTTCTGGGGCTCTTGATATAAAATCAATTTATGATGAACCAAAATTAAAAAATCTATTACTTGGCATATCACCACACTATGACAAGTTAAACAACGCTTACTTATATTTAGCCCGTAGTAATCCATTAAAATATGATGAAAATGTAACATTTCCTTACATAGAGGAAATAAATTCTCAACACAAAATTTACCTATCTTATTTAGAGCAAATACAGTTTGCTATATCTAATGTAAATATTAAACACACTTCTCAGCTAGAGAAGCTAGAATGGCTGATGCACTTTCTCATTTTTGCTTTACTCTTGGCCCAAGTAGTCCTAATTTTTGCACCAATGAATGAAAAAATGCAAGAATATATAAGGTTAGAAAATTCTATAAGAAAAGAACTTGAGGTAAGAATATTTGACTTGAAAAATTCAAACATTAACCTTGAGAATACTCAAATAGAGTTAAACAACAGACAGAAAAAAATTCAAGAACAGATAATTGAAAATGAAAAACTAAACAGACGCCTTGTAGAAAAAGATAGAATGCTAACAGAAGCCCAAAAAATAGCACAAATGGGCACTTATGATTACAATGTAAATACAGGTGAAATAGATTGGAATGAAGAAGTCCTTAAATTATTTGAAATACCAGAAGACATTAATGTACACATTCTTAATTTCAAACAATTCTTTACTAAATGTGAATACTTTAGGTTGATTTCAGACTTCAAATATGCAATTGAAAATGACGAAGAATTAAATAATGAATATACCGGTATTACCTATACAGGTAAGCAAATAATTCTTCACTTTACTGGTAAGTTAATTAAGATAAAAAATCGCAACTACCTCCATTATATTGGTGTCATACAAGACTATACTACTATAAGAAATTACATCATAGGATTAGAAATAAGCAGAAAAGAAGCTGAAGATGTTAGTAAAGCCAAATCACAGTTTCTCAGTACTATGAGTCACGAAATTAGGACGCCAATGAATGCAATAATTGGATTTCTACAACTCATAATTATGGAAAGTCCTAGACAAGACCAAGAGGAATACTTGCATACTATGCATCATTCTGCCAATCACCTATTCACGCTAATTAATGATATTTTAGACTTTAATAAGATTGACGCAGGTAAAATAAAGTTTGAAGAAATAGACTTTAATCTTGATGAAATGCTTCAAAACATAATTAATATGTTTAGGCTTAAAGCATCTGAGAATAACACCAGAATTTCACTTGAAAATGACAACAGTGTAAAGAACTATTTAATAGGAGACGTGACAAGGCTTACACAAATTTTTACCAATTTATTAAGTAATGCAGTCAAGTTTACTAGCAAAGGATCCGTTCAAATAATATATCATATAATGGAAAATAATGCGGATACTATGCAAATAAAATTCAATGTTATAGATACAGGTATTGGCATTGCTAAAGACAAACAATGTGTCATATTTGAAAACTTTACCCAAGCATCTGAGGAAACTACAAGAATATATGGTGGTACTGGACTTGGTCTTAGTATTAGTCAAAAACTAGTACGACTAATGCATAGCGAAATAATATTAGAAAGTAATTTAGGAGAAGGCTCTGACTTTAGTTTCACTTTAATATTCAAAAAGGGCAAAGCAATCACTAATCCTGTGGCATCTGTAGAAATACCATTGTTATTAAATGCTAACAATACCATCTTGAATAATTCTAATATTCTCTTAGTAGAAGATAATAAAATTAATCAAAAAGTAGCTACGTCATTCTTGCGTAAATGGGGTGTGAATTGCGATATTGCTCAAAATGGTCAAGAAGCTGTGGAACTTGCTACCAATAAGAAGTACGATTTAATTCTTATGGATTTACAAATGCCAATAATGGACGGATACTTGGCTAGTAAACTAATAAGGTCTGGACAGGGATTCTCTAAATTCACACCTATAATTGCACTTACAGCTAGTGCAAATACTGAAACTAAGGATGAAGTATTAAAAAATTATATGAACGATTACATTACTAAACCGTTTCAAACCAACGATTTATATAAAATATTAGTAAAAAATATCAAAAGAGATATTATTAATCAGTATCGAGCTTAAATAGAATATTTATTTTTGTTGTATTGAAATTATAGTAGTAATAAATTTGTATTAGTTTCAGATTATGAAATTACAGCAAACAACTACTTTTTTCTGCTTAACTTTGTTTGAATTTATTTGTAAATGACTGAAACCCTTGTTGCAAAATCACGTCCGCGTATCACAGTATCGTTAGTATTTTATACAATTATTAATGTAGGCGGAATTGCACTCTTATTTATCGTTCCATTTTCTTGGAAACTTGTGGCTCTTTGGGCCTTTAATTACACAGCAGGTATGTTTTTCATTACCGCTGGTTACCACAGATACTTTAGCCATAGAAGTTTCCAATTAGGAAGAGTTGCTCAATTCTTTCTGGCTTGGATGGCACAGGCTAGTATTCAGAAAGGTGTATTATGGTGGGCTGCAAACCATAGAGATCACCATATACACAGCGACACAGATTTAGACCTACACAGTCCTGTTAAAAGAGGATTTTGGTACAGCCATATGGGTTGGATATTTGACCCTAAAAGTCAAAGTTTCAACGTAAAGAAAATTCAAGATTTTAATAAATATCCTGAATTGAGGTGGTTAAATAATTATCATTGGGTGCCTACAGTAGTTCAAGCTGCTTTTATCACCACATTATTTTATTTCCTAGACATTCCAGGCATCACACCATTAGCGGCATTTGCTTGGGGTTATCTATTTGTTATCGTATGTTGCTATCAAGCATCTTATACCATCAATAGTTTATCTCACGTATATGGCAAACGTAGGTTTGAAACTACCGATCACAGTCGAAACAATTGGTTTTTGGCCATCATTACTTTAGGAGAAGGTTGGCATAACAATCATCACCATTGTAAAAGTGCTTGTCGTCAAGGTTACAAATGGTACGAGTATGATTTAACTTATTATATATTAAAAGGCTTTTCTTTTATTGGCATTGTTAAGAACATTAGACCATTTCGTGCAGATAATACCAAAGGTGTAATAGTAGAGGCACCTGTAGCTAAGAAAGAATTATCAGCTGAGGCAGCATAGTTTCCACAACTGTATTATATAGTAATATCTAAATTCTATAATTTTAAACAATTATTTGAGTTTAGATATTTTTTTGTTTATGCACCATAGCTTCTTTAAATTAATTACTTGCGCAACACTTTTAACTTTTGCCTGCTCTGGCCAATCAGCAGATGGGTTAACCACCTACTCTGGATTTAATAAAGCCAATAAGATTAATCTAGGACTGACTTATATAGGCGATAGCATAAATGGCGTGTACTATCTAAATTCAGATATGATACTCCATTATTTCCACGGTAGAGTAAATCAAGACAAAATATACTGCATAGAATATAATAATTCACAAAAACCAAGTACTATAGTAAAAGGAAGCAAGGCAAAAAACTTTTCTAAAATAAAACTAGAAATTCTAAACCTAGGAACTAAAAAATTAAGTATTTATGATGCAACATCTAACCAAAACAGTCTAACCTTTACCAATAAATCTAGCTATTATTCTAATAGAAAATCAGCCATTGGCATACCAATAGATTATTATAAAAGTATTTGGCAATTGAATGATCTGGCTGACACTGCAATCAGTAACAGACTAAATAAAAGCCTAAAGCTACATAACCAATTTATATCCCCCTACACTCCAGTAGGAATGAATGAGGATGATTACGATGATGCTTTAAAAAAGAACTTAACAGACGCGTCAGAAAAATTTGAAGTTGAACCCAGTCTAGAAAGGCAAAAAGTATTATTTTTTAGAAACTACTGGTTGCCTGTATTTAAAAGTGAAAAAATATTGGTACTGGAAAATAACTTTGAATACTACAATGACTTGAAACACATAGAAAAGAGAAAGAAAGTTTTGAATTTTGATATGTGCACCGGTGGGGTATTGGGTTTCGAGCAAATATTTGATACAAGTTCATACACAAAACTCGAATCTTTAATAAGCCTAGAAATTAAAAAACAAAAAAACTTAGAGACAGGAAATCGCTTTAGCGAAGATGGATATTTTTACCAAGGTTTTAGCTTACCTCAGAATTTCTACATACTACCACAGGGCATCATATTTTTATATAATATGTCTGAAATTAGTAATTGGCAAACCTCAAATGCAATTTTCATATATTTGAGTAAACAGAAACTTAAATTGCTATTAAATAAGGCAAATACAAACCCAGTATTAGAACTTTGGCAATAGTCATCTTATGAAAACTCCTATTCTAACCCTATTTATATTGGCATTATTTCCTCTGGTATTATGCAGTCAACAGCTAGAAGAAATTCAAAATGTAAAATCAATAAGGCTAAATCACAGTTACTATCAGGGTAAAAAAGATGATGCAAAGTATCAAATTAGCCTGCTACAAAATGCTGACACCTGCATTGCCGTATTTTCTGTAACTAACAGTGTGCAAATACCATTAGCGGGTATCGTAAATGAAGACACAATAATACTTTGGAGTCAAATGGACTTGTTAATGCCACAAAGTGCATATGATTATCAACAGAACTGGATACTTAAATTAATAGCAAATCCAAATGGGTATGATCTTTATATGCTAGATGAAGAAGGAAGTGTTGAAGAATTGCATTACATTACAGTTCCGCTTACTAAAACAAACACAAATACTTATAAATCATATCAATATAACTTGTTCAATCATAATAGGGTAAACGGAAGAGACTATGCTGTAAGTCATTGTGCCTATATACAAGACACTATGTTTAGATATATAAATCCTAAAACTTCACCTGAATATGTACATTTCAATTTAATGAAAATTAATCTGGCTTTATATGAATATTTTAATGTAATAATAGAAAAATACAACTCTTACATATTGCAAGAAAAAAATCTAAAAGATCAAGTACACGAGTTTGGTAAAAGACTAGAAGTAGTAATACCCTATTTTGAAAATGCCCAATATGTACAATACTATTATTGCCTGTATAGTGAAATATTTCAAGGTAATAAAGATTTTTTAGTCAAGTTTATAACCATAGATAAAAAGACCAAACAAGTTATCCAACTAAACAATACAATGTTTAAACCCAGCGCTTGGGCAGAATTAAATAAGTATTATTATAAAAGAAATAAAAATCAGTTTGGCAGTTCCCGATTAATTCGCCCTGTTAGTAACGAGATTTATCTAACTGATAATAAAGGTATAGGCATAATTGCATTACCCAAAAAAACCGAAGAGGAATTTAATGGTTTACTAAACACAGAATTTACTGCAGCAGAGTTGAAACCCTATTTAGCAGGTAGTAAAACCACCAATAAAGCCCCGATAAAAAAAGCCAAACCTAGCGTGAAAAAGAAATAAAATTAGACCTTTTGCGGTAGTTTATCTAATTCTCTGCGTAACAGATCAACAGTAACTAGAGAAAATAATTGGATATTTTCATTTCGCCTAAGGTTAAACCTAATGGTTCTGGTAATGATGCGACCATCACTACTACCAATACCAAAGCACAGAGTACCAATAGGCTTGTCTTCACCACCGCCTGTTGGTCCCGCTATACCACTGGTAGCCAATACATAGTCAGTCTTAAATTGTTTTAGACCACCACTTATCATTTCTGCTACAGTTTGCTCACTTACAGCACCATATTTCATCAGTGTTTCGTGCTTTACCTGAACTAAGTCTTCCTTTACCTGATTATCATACGTAACAGCTCCACCTAAGAAATAGGCGCTACTGCCTTCACTTGCCGTAAATTGATGTGCCATATAGCCACCGGTACAACTTTCTACACAGGCTATTGTTTTTTTCTCTATTATTAGTCGTTTGCCTACATATTCAAATAGACTTATACGCTCAGTGCTGTATATAAATTCATTAGCTATATCTAGTATTTTATTTACGAATCCATTTAACTTATCTACCAGCACAGTTTCATCAGGACCTATTGCAGTAAGATGTAGTTTTACTACCATCAATGTAGGTAGGTAGGCTAATTTGTAGAAATAGCTATCGTTATTGGCAGCATCTACAGCATCATCTATTTCCTTTAGTTTTATGGCTAAATCACTTTCTGGTATCCCAACTGTCATAACTATACGTTCTACTACCTTATCGTCCCCCTTCATACTTAATAGTTTAGGTATAATGGATACATCTAGGTTATGTCGCATTTCAAAGGGTACTCCCGGCAGGGTTGCTAGGATTTTCCCTTCCTCTTCTAGCCACATTATAGGTGCTGTACCTACGTCATTAGGCATAATCACTGCTGTTGCAGGTACCATAGCTTGCTGCAGGTTTAATTCATTTAAAGTCCGACCCCGTTGTTTATAGCGTTCCCTTAGGTTTTCCAGTATTTGCTCATTCTGAATAAGGTTTGTATTGTAATACTTGGCTACTGTAGCTTTAGTTATGTCGTCTCTGGTTGGTCCAAGACCACCTGTACTAATTACAATGTTGCACTCTTGAAAAAGATAATCTAAACCTTTTACTATTTGGGGTTCTTTATCGCCTACAGTCAATATTCTCTTTACTGGCATATTAGCTGCAGACAGTTGTTTTGCAGCATAGTTTGAATTTGTATCTAAAGTATCACCATTTAAAACCTCATCACCTATAATTAATAAACCTATCCTTATATCTTTTTGCATCGTCATATATATTGAATCAAAAGTAACAAGACAATTTCTATTTTGTTATTAGAATTTAAGCCAGCAGTTTTTTTGTTAACTTGGCATAATTATTTCCTTTTACTTTCATTAGATCAATTTATATGAAACGGTTATTATTTACATCTCCTGCTGCTAAATTATTTACAGCTCTACTTATAGTCGTTTTGTTTAGCAGCGCTGCTTGCGATAAGATTGATCTAACGCAACCCATTTCTGAGGCTGAAATAGCTGAAGGTTTGCGCCAAGCCCTTACTGTAAGTGCAGACACTAGTGTTAGCCAAACCAATAAAGCAGATGGTTACTTTAGGAATGAATTAATAAAAATATTGCTTCCACCGGAAGCCGCTAAAGTAGAAAGTACGCTAAGAAGTGTAGGTGCTGGTGCCTTAGTTGATGATCTTGTATTGAAACTGAATCGTGCTGCTGAAGATGCTGCAATTGAGGCAAAACCAATATTTGTAAATGCCATAACTGGTATTACCATCACAGATGCAAGTAACATCCTGTTTGGTGACAGCATAGCAGCTACAACATATCTACGTGGCAGAACTTACGTAAGTTTAAAAAATGTATTTGCACCAAAAGTGGAAAAAAGCCTCGACAAAGTAGGTGCAGTAAAAATATGGGAACAAGTATTTACTACCTATAATTCAATACCATTTGTAACTAAGGTTAATCCTGATTTAAAAGATTACGCTACAGGCAAAGCACTAGATGGCTTATTTGTAATGCTAAGTAAAGAGGAAAAAGGCATTAGAAAAAATCCACTTGATAGAGTTTCTGCACTTTTACAAAAAGTATTTGGCGAATTAGACAAATAAGCGCCTTTATATTACTTTTAGAAATTATATTATTCTGACTAATTAATCATATTGGATTGCTTCTAGTCTAATATTACAACAATAAAAATGTTGCTCATTTAAAAGTGAACAACATTTTGTAGGATAATTCAAATCTGAATATTCCTTAGACCGTATTTCAATAGACTAAGCTAGTACAGGTTCTCTCGTCATTCCGGGTTGAAAGACGTGTTCTGGTTCAAATACCTTGTGAGGAAATCTGACGTGGTACTCAAACTCGTGCCTAAAGTGCCTAATTGCGCTAGCTACTGGCCAAGCAGCGGCATCGCCTAGTGGGCAAATGGTATTACCCTCAATCTTCTTACTTATGTCAACTAACATATCTATATCTTCCTCACGACCGTGTCCATTTTCAAGTCGATGTAATACACGTTCCATCCAACCTGTTCCCTCTCTGCACGGGCTACATTGACCACAGCTTTCGTGATGATAGAATCGGGTAAAGTTCCAAGTATTTTTTACAATACACTGGGTATCATCAAATACAATGAAACCACCAGAACCTAACATAGTACCAGACTGAAAACTACCCGCACTTAGGCTCTCATAGGTCATTAGTCGGTCTTGTCCTTCTATAGTTTTTAATATTAATTCTTTCGGTAAAATGGGTACAGATGACCCACCTGCCACTACTGCCTTAAGCTCTCTGCCATTAGCTATACCTCCACAATACTCATCGCTATATATAAACTCGTCAACCGGTACGCCCAATTCTATTTCATACACCCCTGGCTTATTTATGTTGCCGCAGGCAGATATAAGTTTGGTACCCGTACTTTTCTCTATTCCTAACTTAGCATACTCTGCACCAGTTATATTTATTATGTGGCTAGTCGCTATTATAGTTTCAACATTGTTTACTACTGTTGGTGATTGCCACAATCCTTGGATTGCAGGAAATGGTGGTTTCAATCTTGGGTTACCACGTTTACCTTCTAGCGATTCTATTAATGCTGTTTCTTCCCCACATATATAGGCACCGCCTCCTGACTGTACATAAAGTTCTAGGTCATAGCCAGACCCTAATATATTTTTACCTAGCCAACCATTGGCTTTGGCTTCAGCTATGGCATTTTCTAATATTCTAATGACGTACATTAACTCTCCTCGTACATATATATATCCAGTGTTAGCACCTAAGGCATAGCTGCCCACTATCATACCCTCTATTAGGCTATGTGGTATTTTCTCCATCATATACCTATCTTTAAATGTACCGGGCTCACTTTCATCAGCATTACAAACCAAGTATCTAGGCTTTTCAGACTTTCTATCTAGGAATGACCACTTTAAGCCAGTTGGAAATCCAGCGCCACCCCTACCACGTAGTCCAGAGGTTTTTACTTCCTCCATAACCTCATCGGGGCTCATAGTTTTTAGTGCTTTATCTACCGCATTGTACCCACCGTGCCGTCTATAGGTTTGATATTCGGCTATGCCAGGTACATTAATATGTTCTAACAGTAATTGTTTTGATGCCATCGTGGAATTGTAACTGTAAACAGTAGATGATTGTTCTAAAGAATGCATCAAAAATAATCAAAAAATATTGTCGTACTATGTTTAACTGCAATTGGAAAAGCAAGCCAAGCGTATAGGGCTGCAAATGGCAATAAAATAACCATATTTAAGTGTAAAAAACTTAGGAATTAGATACTTTACTATTTTAAAACGCCCAATGTTAACAAAATAACATATTCTTTAATACTAAATTATATTTCGGAAATAAATCGTCATATTAAGTGTATAAATTATTAAATAAATGCAATCAGTGCAATTAAATTTTAAAACAAGCATCAGTAAAACTTTTATTATTTATGAAAGCGCTAAGTAAAATACTGTTATTACTTGCATTGGTAACCCTTGTCGGCAGTTGCGGCAAAGAGGATGGGCCTGTTAAGTTTGGTACCTATACCTACAGCTTCCAAATGTTAAAAAGCTATAATGGTAAGCCAGCCGTGGATGTTAAGGTTAACTTTGTGGGGGAGGCGGATACTGCCATTAACGATAAGAATCGCACCGCCAGATTTACAAGACAATTAGCAGCAACAGCCAAGTGTATAGACTTGGGCCAGGGCTAGACCTACTTCATTATGAGGCTCTAAAAGTATATCTCAGTAAAAAGTTAAACTTAAAAGTAAATATGACTGACCTAAAGTGTTAAATTCATTTTAAAAGATAACAGTACCATTAAATTTTTTTCTGCATTTGTATTCTATCCCCCTTTTTATGACTGGGTTAAGTTATCCGAATTTAATTGTATGGAAGCAGTCATTGGTATTCGTACTAAAGATGATAGTGACAAAATATTAATTACCTACAGCTACATACCAGCCGGTCGGGACAGCACAGAGGGTGAATTTACCCGATGGGTATGGACTTTGGTGATAACAGACCTGATTCACCCTAGCCTATGCAATCTGACAATATAGCTGGTCGTGCATTACCACCAGGTACCCTAGTGACCTACGTGTATTGGTAATATGAGGATCAGTGCCGAATGCTGTTACGCCTTTCTAGCACCTCTAATTTCATATTTCTAAGAAGTGGTGCAGAGATACCCGTCAGTCCGACTACAATTAAAGTCATTACCCCTCCAAATACAACACTAGGTACTACACCCATAGCATCTGCAGCTATTCCACTTTCAAATGCTCCAATCTCATTGCTACTGCCAACAAATATGCTACTTACTGCACTTACCCTACCTCTTATAGAGTCGGGTGTTTCTAATTGCATTATACTGCTACGAATTACTACGCTGACGTTGTCAACAGCGCCACTTAGGGCTAATAACGAAAGACTTAGATAGAAATTGTGACTAAATGCGAAGCCAATCATACATAAACCAAATATGGCAACACTAATTAGCATAGTCATACCAATTTTTCCACGAATTGGTTTGTATATCAATATAATAGCAGCCAATACAGCACCTACTGCTGGCGCAGCCCGCAAGTAACCTAAACCTGCTGCACCCAATTGCAAATTATCTGCAAAAAATGGTAAAATGGCAACTACCCCACCAAATAAGACAGCAAACATATCTAAGGCCATAGCACCCAACAAGAACTGATTTTTAAATACAAATCTTAACCCTAACAGTATGCTGTCTAATGTACTTTCCCCTAATGCTTGTATTTTAGTTTGTGCTTCTGGTTTCATAGCTAACAAGATAAGAAGACCACATAGCATAATACTAACTATGACGCCATAACAATTAGTTAAGCCTACACTGGCATATACTAACCCCCCTACTGCAGGCCCTGCTATTGCTGCGGTATGCCAGTTGGTGCTAGTCCAGGTACTAGCTTGGGTATATTCATCTCGAGACACCAATTGTGCCTGAATGCCAAATAAGGCTGGTTGTAAGAAACCCCTAGCAGAGCCTGTAATAAATACCAAAAAAAATACAGCTGCTAAGCCATAATCTGCGTGAATTAGACTCGGAAATTTCGATATTATGAATAAGGAAAATACACACAACCATACCACAAAGAGACCACCAACTATAATCTTCTTTCTGTTATATTTATCAGCTATTAGCCCACTAAATAATGCTATGAGTATATTTGGAACTGCCTCTGTCAAACCTAAATATCCAATTAATTTTGCTGATTGCGTTTGTTCATATACTTGCCAATAGACAGTAACATTTAGCATTTGGAAACTAATCGAAGTAAGTAACCGACCCAATAAGTACAGCCTAAAGGGTTTATGACGAAGCACGGCATAGGGATTGTGCCGCTTGGTTTGTTTACTTATCGATGTTTTAGTTGGCATTCTAAAAGATATCTACAATGCAAATTTCAGTAATTAATCATATGCCAATGACAAATAAATAACTTTACCAAAAGCAATTAAAATGATACTTTAAGGAATAAGAGTGACATTACCTGATACATTTATCGGCTTACCGTCACTTCCCAAAGCGTTAATACTGTAGTGGTATACATCCATAATTGGGGCTTCAGACTTCATAGTCCCGTCCCAAGTTTGATCTACATTTTCTGACTTAAACACGACCTGACCCCATCTATTGAATATGGTCATTTTGAAATTTTTAATATATAGACCTTTCACAACCAATCTATCATTAATGCCATCATTGTTAGGTGAAAATGCACTCGGGATATATAGAGTCGTTCTGACTGGTGAACAAGCTATATTACTATTGCTTACAATGTTTATATCTCTATTGGGAAATGCGGGTGGACCATTTTTATGTGCGACCACATAGTAGCAGTATTCTGATTGACCCACAATAGGGGAAATGTTATCTGTAAAACTAGTATCGTTACCATTCTTGGTGCCTAACATTAGCCAAGTACCGTCATTTTGACGCCTATATACATCGTAATAAGCAACACCAAATTCCCAATCTTGATACGCAGACCAAGACAATTTTGGTAATAGTTCTAAACTAGTATCAGCCTTAAGATATATAGTTTTCCCTATTGCAGATGGTGTACTGAAATTACCACAAGTATCCATAATACGAACCCTGTAGTAATATGAATTTTCATTAACAAATACATCATTATCTGTATAGTTAAATTGATTTAAACCAAGTAGTGAATCTAATCCAAAGTAGTTTACTCCATCAGTACTTTTCTCTAGTCTAAATCTGAAAGATTTATAAGTTACACCACCCAACCAATCTAGGGTAACAGTTTTATTATTTTCAACAGAGGCGCGAATTAGTTTAGCTGGAGGAATGCTAACTGTGAAATTACTCCTAATGTAAGCAGTATCGCTCCAACTATGTGTATTATTTCCACCCTGTTCTATAGCCAATATTCTATATCTAAAGTTTGCGCCACAGCTTATACTGGAGTCTATAAAGCTATTAGTATTCCCATCTGTTGTTGCAAATAGGGCAAATTTCTGCGGATTTCTAGCATCATTACGATAAACTCTATATTCCTTCACGCCGCCTTTCCACCCTGCATACGGATTCCAAGTTAAGCTAGATTGATTTTGTAAAGCGTTCCCCTTTAGGTCAATAGTACAGTGTGTTTGGCTTAAACCATTACTTATGGGACCACATATTAGCTGTACACGCACCCTATAGCAATAGCTTTTGAAATTTGTTGTTAATCCACGACTTATATAAGTTGTGTCATTTCTATTCTTAACACTATCAACGACCATTAGTTGCCCTGTTATAGCATTGGTTCTATATATTATGTATTTTCTAAAATCTATGTCCTTGTAGCTTTGAAATTCAAGTCTAGCTGAATAATCGTTTTCTACAGTTACCCTGTAAATGTTCGGGTCATTAGGTTGTACGGTATCACCTACTATGTGATTCACTATTGTGGTTGAATCTACGCACCCATTTATATCTGTTACAATTAGACTTATGCTATAAAAACCTTTTTTAAAGTAGGTATGTACAGGGTTCTGGCTATTTGAAGTAGTGTTATCACCGAAACTCCATAACCAAGATTTTATGGTAGTATCTTTTAGAGATTTGTCTTGAAATATATTTGCAACACCTATACAACTATATGGTTTTAAACTTGCTGCATAAGCGCGTACACCCGATATTTTGATTCTCTTAGTTAAATAACCAATACAATTATTTGAGGAAGTTACCTTAAGAGTGACAAAATATACGCCAGGGGCTCTATATAAATGAATCGGGTTTCTTACTACACTAGTATCTCCATCACCAAATGCCCACCTCCACTTGCTTATTGCTCCATCTTCAGAAATGCTTAAATCAGAAAACTTAGTGCCCGCAGATACACACTCATTGTCTAAATCGAAGTTAGACTTAGGTGATTTATATACATATACAGTATCTCTAGCTGGTAATGTATATGTACAACCAAATGCATCGCTAAGTATCAATCTGGGTGCAAATCTACCAGTAAAAGTGTATGTGTGTGCCACAGAATCACCAATTAAAATGTTCCCATCGCCCATATCCCAACTAAATTTAGTAGCATTTAAACTTTTAGCAGTTGCTATTAAACTAATTTGTTCACATCCTTTGGTTTTGCTTAATTTATAGCTACCTGTTGGGCCTTTAATATTCACTTGATTAGGTAAATACAATGAATCCTTACAACCAATTGCATCTGTAACTACTAAAGAAATACCAAATGAACCTGGCACATTATATATTTTACCTGGATTTCTTAGAGAGCTTACCGTTCCATCACCAAAATACCATTTATACCGTGTTATTCTAGCATAGCCACTGTCACTTTTATCTAGAAAACTTACTAGTAATGGAGGACATTCAGCCTTAATACCAGTCAAAGTTAATTTAGCAGATAGCTTTCTCTTAACTGCATTTATTATCCTAGATGATGTATCCACACAACCCTCAGGCGTTTCGACTCGAAGTTTAACCCTATACTTACCCTCAGATGGAACTATAAGGGTAACTGTGTTTTCCTTTTCTATTTTACCGTCCGGCATAGTCCACTCTACCTTACTATTATATACCCTAGTATATGCTGAGGTAGTTAAGTAATATTGAGGCAACACACAAGACGGGGCAGGACTAACTATAATTGTAGGATCTGCAGAAACGGGTACTACCCTATCACCAAAAGTTGAAATACATCCCCCATCTTGTATAGTTTGAACTATCAGAAAGCCTTTAATAGGGTCAGATGAGTATGTGGTATAAGTATGGGAAAGCACCTTTCCAATATATACAACTGATGGAGTGCCATCTCCCCAATTTATGCTTTTAGTAGCTGTAGAATTAGAAGTAGATGAGTCTAAAATGGTTGTTACTAAAGGCGTACAACCATAAAAACCAGAAGTTACTTTAAATTTTGCTCTCGGCCCAGGTACTATTATATATTTAGGAAATATAAAGTCTTGAAAACAACTATCGCTTATTTTTACTTTCAAAGTTACAGTGTACTCTCCACCCGTCTTATATAAGTGATTCACGAAATAGCCAGATGCAGTATCACCGTCGCCTAAGTCCCAAATGACTGGAAACTGCGGGAAGATGTCTAAATTAAAATTTACATCAACAGGTGCGCAATTAGCCGATCTTGTATGCTTTAAATTTACATTAAATACTGGAGGTATAAGTATGGTTCTGGCGAAAGTATCAGTACAACCAGTTCCATTATTATATACATATTGAACCACACTAAACCTTTGCAATCCCGAAGTTCTACCAAAAGTATAGTTAAAATTCCTATTATTAATTGAATCTATTTGTGCTTTACTATCATTAAAAATTCTATAGTAAAGAGTTGATGCCCCCTTAGATGAATCCTTAAAGCTATAGGTAGCTGGATCACAATTGTTTTGTTTTACAATAAATTGAGCGAACGGTTCCTTTATTGTGATATAATTCTTTTTAAGTATTGTATCAGAACAACCGTTACTAAACACAATTAATTTAACATCGTATATATTAGATTTGATATCGTAAATAGCAACTGGATTTCTAAATGAGCTTTTTAATGGGCCGCCCAATTCCCAATATTGTGAATCAATCTTTGCTTTTGTACTATCTTCAATAAGAGTGTACTGGACTTTTAACATTTCGGAAATACAACCTTCGGTTATATCGGCAACAAAATCGGCGCCTGGTTTGTATCCTGCTTTTATAATTCTTGTTACATATTGCTCACACCCGCGTTGTGTTCTTATAGTTAATCTAACATTATAATTCTTTCCTTTACCAGGTGGCGGAGAAAAAGTATGTGTCGGACTTATCTGTGTAGAAGTTAATCCATCGTCAAAGTCCCATCTATAACTTAATATTTTGTCTGGACTCGAACTTGAGTTTGTAAAAACTACTGTCAACGGCGCACAACCAATTAATTTTGACGCTCTGAATAGTGGTTTTGGTTTAGATATCCGAAGCATATTACCTATTTTCAACGTGTCTCTGCAGCCTGCACTATTCATTGTTACTAGGGTAATAGTATATTGACCCTCAGTACCATATACTACTGTCGGATTTTCTAAAGTAGATTTTGTTTTATTTCCAAAATCCCATTCTACTACAGTACCACCTACAGTTGTATTTTGTAACTTAAATTGAAAAGAGGTATCACACGCTATGGTATCATTTACAGTAAATATTGTCTTAGCTAAATCTATAACTTCAATTCCCCCAGACACTGTCAGACTGTCTTTACAACCTAATGGATTAGTTACGATGAGGGTAATATCGTATTTCCCACCTTTTTTATAAACTACTGTAGTATTGTAAGATGTATCTGTCCTACCATCTCCAAACCTCCATAAGAATCTAAATCCATTTGTAATTGCAGTTGTATTCTCTAAATAAACTCCTTGCCCTGCACATACTTTTGTATTATTAATCTTAAATGCAGCTTTGGGTTTACCTATGAATATATAATTATTCTTTTTGATGGTTCTTGTACAGCCAGTATTCTCTGTCAATGTTAATGATACTGTATAGTACCCCGATGTAGCGTAAGTATTGGTTGGATTCTTAGAGGTTGATTTATTTCCATCACCAAAATCCCAGTTAAATCCAACTACGGTATTTGCCACATTGAAAGTAGAAAAAGTTACCTTGAATGGTGAAAAACAAGAACTAGAGTCCGATGCTCTAAAATTTCCATCAGGTCCATTGCTTACATTTATCAATCCAACCTTTGTGCTGTTAGATCGACAACCATTTGCGTCTCTAACTACAAGAATTACATCATATACACCACCTGATGTATAGGTATGAATTGGATTAATAGCGGTGCTAGTATTACCATCACCAAAATCCCAAACGTAACTATTAATATTTGCTGAGCCTGGTGAAGATAAGTCTTTGAAATCAACTTTTAACGGCGGACAGCCACTGGTCTTATTTACACTGAAGTCGGCATTAGGGTTATTAAATACTGTTATTATATTTTTTTTAATAATAGAATCTTTAGCACCATTTACGTCTTCTACTATAAGGGTAACCGTGTAAGTACCTGGGTTTGTATAGATAACCCCAGGGTTAACATTTGTACTAGTAGCTCCGTTTCCAAGGCGCCAAAAATATTTAACAGCATTAGTACTAGTATTAGTAAAGCTAACAGTGAGTGGGCTACAACCACTTGTAATACCTACATTAAATGATGCAACAGGCGCTGCTAATATATTGGATATAGAAACTAAATTAAGCGAAATAAAAATTAAGCTTAATTTAAAATAATAATTTCTATATCGTTTAAAAATTGTCACGATTTAAGAAACGGTTTTTATGGTGAAACAGTTGCTCTAATTTCTTAGAGAGCGCTAAATTAAGACATTATTGTTTAGTTTATGTTAAGAGATTTTACTCTAAAGTTACTTTGAGCCTTAATATATAACTACAGTTATATATTAGGTAAATTTGTCACCTTTTATTTGAATGGAATAAATGATGTTATAACTTGAATTTATATTATGCGTGTTCTTTTATCATACCTAAAAAATTACTGGAAACTTGTCATTTTAGCTTTAAGTTTGGCTACTGTCAATCAGATTTTTAGCTTAATTGACCCACTTATTCTTCGTCACATTATAGATGACTATGCCACCAAATCTGCTGATTATCAAGGGCGAAATGAAGCATTTATAAGAGGTGTTGCCACTTTACTTGGCCTTGGCATAGGGGCTGCAATGGTTTCTAGAATTGCTAAAAACTTTCAAGACTACTTTTTAAACGTTATATCCCAAAAACTTGGTCTTAAAGTTTATCAAGATGGACTAACTCATAGCTTAGATTTACCCTATCAAGATTTTGAAGATCAACGCAGTGGACAAACTTTAAGTATTTTACAAAAAGTACGTGCAGATAGCGAAAGGTTCATCATCAGCTTTGTAAATATTGCTTTTATCTCATTAATTGGATTTGTATTCGTTATAATATATGCATTTACCATACACTGGCTTGTGGCAACTGTCTATTTGACAGCAGTTCCAATTATTGCAGTATTAAGTGCACAATTAAGTAAAAGAATAAAAAAAGTACAAAAGCAAATTGTTGGTGAAACTACTCAGGTAGCAGGCGCAACTACTGAGAGTTTAAGAAACATAGAGCTGATAAAGAGTTTGGGCTTAAGCCGTCAAGAGGAAGAAAGGCTAAACAATGCCACCAACACAATACTTACTCTAGAGCTAAAAAAGGTAAGATACTTACGCTCATTAAGTTTTATACAAGGTACAACCATCAACTTTATTAGGACAGGAATTATGTTCCTAATGCTTTACTTAATATTAGGCAACCAATTGACTACTGGTCAATATATGAGTCTAATGATATATAGTTTCTTTGTGTTCGGTCCTTTGCAAGAATTAGGAACTGTAATCGCCATATATAGAGAAGCAGAGGTCTCGTTTAACAATTTCGATATATTAATGAATGCTGCGCCTGAGCCTAAGGCAATTAATCCTATTCCGATTACAGAAATTAAAAAATTAGAGTTTCAAAACGTAAACTTTAAGCATAAAAATGCAATTAGGCACGCTCTACAAGACATTTCGTTTGACGTAAGTAGGGGTGAAACTATAGCCTTTGCAGGTCCAAGTGGTGCAGGTAAAACCTCACTCATAAAACTATTAGTAGGGCTATATAGAACAGATGATGGCAATATAAATTATAACGACATCGACAGCAAGCGTATTGACTTTGATGAATTTAGAGAGCATATAGGCTTTGTAACTCAAGATCCTCAATTATTTAGTGGTTCAATTAAAGATAATTTAAGGTTTGTAGTCCCTGATGCTACAGACGAGATGATGATGAACGCATTAACTAATGCAGCTTGTCAAAACCTACTACAACGATCTGAAAAAGGCCTAGATACTGTAATCGGTGAAGGAGGAATGAAAGTAAGCGGCGGAGAAAAACAAAGGTTAAGTATAGCTAGAGCATTATTGCGTCAGCCAGATATGTTAATATTTGATGAAGCGACCAGCTCATTAGACAGTTTAACTGAAGATGAAATAAGTACAACTATAAGAAGGGTTACAGAAAATAGAGACCGCATTACTATACTTATAGCCCATAGACTAAGTACCATAATGCACGCAGATAGAATATATGTGTTAGAAAAAGGTAGTATAATAGAAACTGGTACCCACGCTGAACTACTTGCTATGAAGGGTTTATATTATGCAATGTGGAGACAACAAATAGGTGAAAACCTAACCATAACTTCTACAGTAGGCGTCGCAATGTTAACTGTTTGAAACTTCAGATTCTTGCATTGTACTGTGATAAAGCTCTAGATATAATTGCTCCAATTCTTCAGAGTTAATGTTCTGTTTGCTTTGTAAGAAGTTTTTCAGCAACTGCTCTATATTTACTTCTTCTAATTGGTAGTGTTCATCTAGACTACTTGGTTGTGTATCTAGTCTAGATATTTGAGGAATTACCCTTGTTATTTTATTGTGAACTTTATAGATGCTTTCAATTTCAGCTTCAGACAAAGCACCACTACAATTAACCAGTAATTCTATGTAGTTGTCTTGATTATCTTTTGCAAACTCAATTGCACCAAATACTCCTTCTACAGTTTCTCTAACTATATTAAAACCACCTTTCAATTCTATTGGGTTTAGTTGTGGCCTTTCATTGGGAAGCAAATTAACCTCTATAGCGTATTTCGATTGACCAGATTCACTTAGTGAGTAAACTAATGGACTACCTGAGTAAGAGATAACAGTATTTTCATTACTTGAAGTAAGAGTATGATGCTTATGAAGATGGCCAAGGGCAACATACTGTATGCAATTGGGAATATGATGCGGGTAAAATATAGCAGAGCCTCCGTGATATATAATCGAATTTTCACCAGGCTCATTTTTGGGAATATTATTTACGTCTACTAACGTATCTATAAATAATAGGTGAGCCATTAAAATGTTTACACCATCAGCATTACAACTCAATTCTGCTTTTGCCCAATACTCGCTTACATATTCTGCTAGGTTTCCTGTGTGAGTATTGTCCAACAATAAGTTCGACAAAGACTTCTCTGTTGCATACGGGGTAGTTATAATACGAACAGGAAAGTCAATTCCTAGAATTTCTAACTCTATAAAATTACTACTAGACTTTGTAACCATTACGTAATCAGTCAATTTGCCTGCAGGAAGTGTATGACTAAACTTACTCACCACAATAATACCTCTGTCTAATACCAAATCTGAAAATACATCAATAAATTCAGGGGCATCGTGATTTCCAGACACCACAACCACCACTCTTTTCCCACCGTTTGTTAGCTTAACCAAGGTATTTAGCCAAAGCTTTATACTTACTATGTCTGGTTTATAGCTATCAAATAGGTCTCCAGAAACCAATATTATATCAACTTCTTGGGCATTTGCAAGCTCACATAAATGATTAAATACCTGCTGTTGCTCATCAATTCGGGAGAATTTTTCAAGCCGTTTACCAATATGCCAGTCAGCAGTATGTAATATCTTTAGGGATTTTGAATATTGAGGTGTCATACAAACAAAATTAAAAAGTATAAACAAATAAAGCTAAAATAAATAATATTACTTAAGTGTGCTAACTGTTTACTAATTCTAAACGTATTAATAGCGTATAGATTTTCATTTATCTAGTGGAATGAAGCGAAATGTGTAATTAGCGGGAATGATAATGAATGAAATTAGAAAAATTATTGTTAATTTAGTAGAAATTTCCCCTATTCAGCATTACATCAATAAAGTATGACAGGTAAAACTGACCAAGAATTAGTAACAGGTTGCTTACAAAACAACCCAAAGTTCCAAAAGGAACTGTTTGATAAGTTCAAGGTAGATATGATGCGTATTTGTCTAAGATACGCTCGTGATGAAGAGGATGCAAAAGATGTGATGCAGAAAGGATTTATTAAGGTTTATACCAAGTTTGATCATTATAATGGTCAAGGCTCATTAAGGGCTTGGTTGCAGCAAATAATGATACATACTGCAATTGACCATTACCGTCAGCAGCAAAGAAATTTGAAAGTAATAGTTTCTGAACAAGACTTCTATTACGATACAGAGCCTGCAACTATAGAGTCGGAATTGGCAGTTGAAGACATCCTGAAAGTTATTCAAAGTTTGGGATTTATGCAAAGAACCATATTTAACCTATTTGCAATAGAGGGTCATTCACATAAAGAAATAGCTGCCCAACTGAACATAACAGAAAGTACCAGTAAATGGTACCTATGTGAGGGTAGAAAAGAAATAAAACGCAGATTAAAATCTCTGCAGATAGCTGAAAGCAAAACCTATGTCGCTTAAAGTAACAGATTTCTGGTTACGCCGTAAGTTAAGTAAAACTGCGGTAGATGATGATGGCTTCGATGCTATGTGGGAAAATATTGCCCAAGGTGTTAGTAGCTACAAACGACCTTGGTATCACAAAAGAAACACGGTACCAGCAGTAATATTTATGTGTATGACACTAGTGCTTAGCTATATGCAAAGCGAAGTGTCTAACAAAGATGAACTACAGACCTATCATATAGAAAAGTTTGCAGAAAAATCGAAACTTGAAGGGCATATATTGGGAGAGAAGTTTGGAAAATTAGCTGATAAATATGTACCGGGAATCAGCAAAAAATTAACTAAAAAAGGCCTAATTAGTCCTACCATTAAGCAAAATTATCCTGATAAATTAATAGATGATAACTATAACAGTTCTAATTATGAATTAGAATATATCAGTCTAACACAATCAAAAAGTAAAACACTAAAATCCACCAACTACAATACAATAAAGCAGGATATACATATTGCTGAAAATAATAGGGTAGATGAGACAATGATTATACGAATTGGTAATGAATTAGCTGCAATTGACAGCTATAACCCTGGCATTAATAACAGCAAATCAATAGTAGGTGGTCAGATGACCAGAGTTAAAAAAATAACTAATACTGGTAACTATAGAAAGGAAAGCATAAATGGATTGAATAGGCAATTATTTAACGTATATAATCCAATAAATATGTCTGCTGCTGGTTTGGGATCAGCAAAAGCAGGTATTACTTATTTAAATAATATTGACTTAGTAGAATATGCTAATAATGCAGAATCTGTAAACACAGTTATAGCAGAAGCTAAAATACCTAAAACACCTATTTTTATTGCATATGCACATAGTACTATTAAAAAATCGCCGACGGTGCAGAATAACAATACTATAGCACTTGGCAGCAGATTAGCCTGTGTTTCTGGCATATGCCTTAATGCGGGCGCTAGCTACACTTTCAAAAATAAAAATTACATATTGCAAGAAACCAACTATGGCGATCAATACAGCCAACTAGGATATTTGGTTAATAACAAATCAATAGACCCGGCAATTCGCAGTAATATTAAAACAGCTGACTACTCTACTGGATTATTCATCAGTCACCATCGTTTCTCTATTGGTGCAAATGCAACCAACTTTTTAAAGCTAAATCAAAGCAAAAGAAAAAAGGAAGATTTGTCACCAGCACTTTATAGAGTATTAGCCAACTACATTCAGCCTATAAATAATAAAGTCGCGGTTATGATTGTAACAGATTACACTCATACATCTCAAAATGAAAGTATTGGTACTGGATTGTATTGTAGTTATTTAGGTAAGGCTACTTTGGGTGTTAATTATACCAATCAATTCACTAGGTACTCAAATGATGGTGGGATTGTTAATTTCATTGCTGGATATAACTTTAAAAAGCATTACTCTGTAAATGCTAGCTACGGGACTAATGCCACAATTAACAGTTATGAAGGGTTAAATCAGAATCTTATATCATTTGGAATTAGAGCAATATGGTAAGACTTTTACTTAGACTATTTTTTGTTTTCATTTTCGTAATTAGTTTATTTTCTTGTTTAAAAGATGATTCAATTCTTTTAGAATCAGAAATTATAGTACCCACTATATTTACTCCAAATGGCGACGGTGTCAACGATACCTTTAAAGTAATAGGTAAAAATATCACCAGCTTCAATATGACCATTTTTAATTCTAAAAATGTTTTAATGTATAGCACCAGTGATATAAAACAAGGTTGGGACGGCATTTCAGATGATAAACCTGCACCGCAAGGCAACTACTCATTTGTAATTAGATTTGCAAAGCGATATGAAGATTCCAAAACTTTGGCAGGCAATATAGAATTGGTCAGATAAATAAATTAGTTTTTCTTCGCATCTTTCTATGATGCTATTCCAATTTCAAAATAAAGTTTTTAAGTTTAGAGATGCTATTTCGTCTGACAGTAACGCAGTGGCGGAAATTTACAACTACAGCATCCCTGTTGGTAAGGCGACGGCAGACCTAGAAGAAAAACCAATATCTTACTTTGTCACTTTAATATCAGAACATAAACCTGCAACTAATCCATTTTGGGTAATAGTTAATGACTTAGATCTAGTGGTTGGATATATAAGTTTTAAGAATTTTTATCCTAGACAGGCCTACAAACACGTATTTGAAATTTCACTTTATTTACATCCAAACTATCAGGGTTTTGGCTTGGGCAAAATAGCTTTAAAGCAGGCACATATTGCTTCTCCCTCTTTAGGTATTACTATTTTGTTAGCTTATATTTTTGGTCACAACATTAATAGTTTAGCATTATTTCAATCGCTAGGATATGAACCTTGGGGTCTTTTGCCTAAAATTGCAAATATGCCTGAAGCCAAAAGAGATTTAATAATATTAGGTATTAACCTAATTTAGCACTCTGTTTGCATTGCTTATTATAGTTAATGCGCTACTACTTCACCAATAGGAACATTTATATATGCAGTTAAATATTTTACAATTAAAGTTTTTATTAAAACTAAAGTCGATTTTGGGCTTGACGTTATTGCTGCTTACTACAATTAATTCAAAAGCATCTGAAGTAATGATTGATAAAATATTTGATGCAAATGTTAGCACAGTACAGTTTACTAAGGCTGGCATATTAAACTCATACCCCATTATGCAGCTTAATACTGGTGAGTTACTTACGCTACAGTTCGATATAATAGGCGAGAAAAACGCAAGGAATCTCCAATATAAGTTTGAACACTGTGATGCTGATTGGACCGTAAGTAGTATGATGATAAGTGACTACATAGTTGGTGTACAGCAAGAATATTTAGAAACACCAAGATTTGGCAGCAGCACGTTTAAGCAATATGCTCACTATGCGTTAAATTTCCCTAATGCTACGATGGTACCTAAAATATCAGGTAACTATATATTAAAAATATATGGGAGAAATATAGATAAACCCATATTGCAAAGACGATTTTACGTGTATGAAAATGCTGTAACCGTATCTGCTACAGCGCATAGACCAACTTATGCAAACTTTAGAGACAACAAACAAGAGGTAGATTTCAGCATTACATATAACAATACCCCAATTATAGATCCTTATCGGGATATTAAGGTAGTGGTTATGCAAAATTATCGTACAGATAATATGATTAAAAACTTGAAGCCCACCTATGTCCAAGGAAGCCAATTACTATATGATTATCAAGAGGAAAACACTTTTTTTGGAAACAATGAATTTAGACCTTTTGACATAAGAGACTTCAGGTTTAGGGGTAACGGAATAAGAAGTTGGATATTGACAGATACAGGCTACCACGCCGTACTATATAATGATGAGGATAGAAGTATAGCCACTTGGTCTAACGTTATTGATTTAAACGGTATGTATCTGGTTCAAAACCGAAGACTAGAAGACATAAATACTGGTGCTGACTTTATATGGGTTGACTTCAAGTTTACACCTGCTTACCAAGAGGATAGAAAAGACATTTACATATTTGGTGCACTTAGCAATTGGCAATTAGAAGATAGGTTCAAGTTAGAATATGATCGCCGTACCAATATGTATAGCAGCAGCGTATTGTTAAAGCAAGGATACTATGACTATTGCTATGCTATAAAGGGGGAAGATGGGAAACTTAACTTGTACAACTACGAGGGTAGTCATTGGGAAACTGAAAATAACTATACAGTATTCGTATATTGGAGACCGCCCGCTGCCCCAGGCGATATGCTAATCGGCTATACAGTAACTAACACTATAGCTAAGTAATCACATTTTAGGTTGATACCTATTTATATTTACAGCTGGTAACAACGGTGTATCATTTACCAAGTAATTCGCCATCTGAGCTGCAAAATACGGACTTAAGGTTACCCCCTTTGTACCAAAGCCATTAAATATATACAAGTTACTAAGCTCAGTATGCGCACCTAAAAATGGTCGGCGATCATTTACAGCAGGTCTAATACCAGCCTCGTGGTTTACTATCTTAAAGTCACAGTAAATTAACTTATTTAATTGACTAAGTATTTGCTCACGTTTGGCAACGGTTGGCTCCTTACTTTTATCATTCCAATCATAAGTGGAGCCTACCTTAAACACTGAATCCCCGACTGGAATTGCATATACACCTTTCATAAATACATACTCTTCACTTAGGTTTGGTGCGTAAATAGTCAGTAATTCCCCCTTTACTGTTGCCCAAGGTAAATACGAAAAAAATGGATTAAACTCAGCTAAATATCCTTGGCACAATATTAAATTTTCGCATTCTATTTGATCAGTTAATTGAAAATGTCCAGATACTTTTAGCCCAATATTTTCCGTATCTAGCTGACAGTCTACATATTGCCCAAGATTAGTAGCATAATCTGCAATTCCATTTAAATACACCTCTGTATCTAACCAAGTGGAACATCCTAGTGCAAATCCACTATCGAATTTGCGTAATCCTTGAAATTTTGGTTGGTCTAATTTCTTAATTTTATAGTTCAAGTAGTCAAAACTGGTCAATGACTTCGAGCTAAAATTAGCTTCATCTTCGGAATTTGCCAGCCTCAGTATAGAAGTCTTGTGAAAAAAATGTATGTCAAACATTAGTTCTAACTCATCGTAATATTTATGACAATACGTAAATAATTCATCAGCAAGCCAAGTAGTTACCATTTTTCTACCTGTTATGGGATTCATTAGTCCAGCTGCAGTTTTACTGCAATTTCTATTGTCAGTATCTATTATTACTACATCTTGACCCAACTTATGCAAATGCCACCACAATGAACTGCCTGCTAATCCTTGCCCTATTATTCCATACTTATATTTCATTCCCATAGTTTTCTAATTTCACGTAGGCAAAAACAATCAGTTTGCAAATTGTTCTGAAATATAATGACAATTCAAGGTTCAATTTTCGTTTATTTTGTACGCTACTGTTTCACACATAGTCAGCTTACAAAATGTTAACGCAATCAGCAAAAATTACAAGTTTAAAATTAGCCGACCACATTAGCCTTCCTGCCATTGTAAATGACTACTTAGCTCAAGCTGAAACGCTAGATGATGCCTATAACTATGACCCCACCGTATTGATTCCGATAGAGGGCATTACGAATAAACATCAAAACTATAATCACACCAATAGACTTAGACTAAGTCAAATAATAAATGCCCAGTATAAAAACACCATCAACGACTTTGATCAAGACCTAAGTTCAGAATTGGTTAGAAACAACATAGAGTTGTTAAAAGATGAAAATACCTATACCGTAACTACAGGGCATCAATTACAAATATTTACTGGACCACTATTTTTTATTGCTAAGATTGCCCAAACTATAGCCTACGCTAAAGAATTAAACAGGCAATACCCGAATTATAATATAGTTCCTGTGTATTGGTTAGCAACAGAAGATCACGACTTTGAGGAAATAAGCACTGTAAATTTATTTGAGCATAGTTTAACTTGGCATCGCAGCAGTGGTGGCCCAGTGGGAAGAATGAATACTGCTGGTTTACAAGAACTTATCACACAATTAGTTGACATTCTAGGCTACAGAGTTGGTATAGAGGAATTAAGAAACGTGTTGAGGCTGGCATATAATAGGCCAACATTAGCTGATGCTACCAGATACCTTGTCAACGAATTGTTTAGAGATTTCGGATTAGTATGTATAGATGCAGATAACCACGAGTTTAAATCGTGGTTTGTCCCAATTATGCAACTAGAACTGGAAGAGTCATTTGTAGAAACGCAAATGAATGAAACGCTTGAAAATGTTCTAAAATTTTATGACGCATCTATTAAGCCGAGGGAAATAAATTTATTCTACTTAACTGATACCAACAGAAGCAGAATAATAAAAGATGAAGAAGGCTACTATCTAACTGATGGCAATACCAGAATATCAGAAGCTGACGTACTATCAACCCTGCAAACCCACCCTGCACATTTTTCCCCAAATGTTTGCCTTAGGCCCTTGTATCAAGAATTCATTTTACCAAATCTGGCATATATAGGTGGACCATCGGAGGTTGCGTACTGGCTACAATTAAAGGGAGTATTTGACAAATGTGAAGTAACATTCCCTCAGGTTTTACAAAGACATTCCTTTTTGTTTTACAATGACAAAATGGAAGATGAATTAAAACAGTTGCATTTGAATGTTGAAGACCTATTAAAAAAAGAGTCAGACTTAAATGAATTATATTTTGATAATAATGATTTAAAACACACTTCGCTATCAGAAATTCAATTGATTATAGATAAATATGAAGAGTTGAAAAACCACATACAAGACTTAGACGATAAAATGATTAGCAACTTAATTAGACAGATTAATTTGCATATTCGTGAATCAAAAAAATGGAAGAACGACATTTCTAGAACACTTTTAGAATCTCAGTCTAAACAAATAAGCAAACTAAAAAAAGCTAGGCAAATACTATTTCCTCACGGACAATTGCAAGAGCGTAGAGACAATATAATCCCTTATCTATTGCAGTACGGAAATGAGATAATAGAACAAATAATCGGTGAAATGGGAGACCCTGAACCGAAGTTGCATCTGATTAAATAGCTATGAATGAATACATAACTAGGTGTCTGCATCAACTTAAGCGAGAAAACCCAGAGCTAATAGGATATAAAGATGCCAAATGGCTATTGGCAGTAAGTGGGGGTATGGACAGTATGTGTATGCTATACCTGTTTACTCAATTACAATTATCTATTCAGGTTTTGCACGTAAACTACCATTTGCGTAGGGCAGAAAGTGATAGAGACGAGAAATTGGTTACTAATTATTGCCGAGAATACAACATCACTTATTTAGTAAAAAGTATTGATATGTCTGCAGTGAAACACGCTGACATTCAGACTATAGCTAGGCAAGAGAGATATACGTTCTTTCAAGAAATAGCTAAGGCACAACCCAACAGCTTAATATGTACTGCACATAATGCTAATGACAGCATAGAGACAGACATATACAGATTTGCTAGAGGAACAATATTAAATGGGCTAACAGGTATAAGCAGGCTGAAAGAGGGGCTATATGGTCAGGCTAAAACTATTCGTCCTATTCTATACCTAAAGCGGCAAGAGATAGAAGCCATTCAAAAAGAGTCAGGCTTTCCGTATATAGTTGACAGCAGCAACCTGAACGATGACTATGCCAGGAACCATATTAGACTTAATGTTATACCAAGCCTTTTAAAGCTTAATTCGGAACTAATAGACACCGTAAATGATAACAGTAAGATAAGAAGACGATATATAGACTACATCAATTTCTTAAGTCAAGATTTCTTAGCCAAACTGCCACAATTTGAATCTATTATCGAACACAAAAAAGCCTATTTCTTTAAAATAGACGATAGTTTTCAGTATAAAATATTGATGTTAAGGCATTTTAACTTTAGCTATAAGCATATATATAAATTAATAAGTATTATAAATACCCACAAAAATAAAATACCAGATTTCAAGCATTTCTACTCTAAAGACAATCTATATGAGTGTAGCAAATACAAAAACTATATAGCCGTATTCCCAAATTTTGCAGATGAAAGCTACAATGCTCATCTTGAAACAAATACAGACTATACACAAAAATTCAATTTCGCTGACGTTACAATTTCCCAATCTGAGTCCGATACTGGACCTGTTCTATCAGTTTCACTGTGTACAGATGAGGTTCAATATCCTATTACACTAAGAAATTACAAACACGACGATAAAATTCAGAAACCAGGAATGATTGGCAGAGCCTCTGTAAAAGAAGTATTTAGAGAAAGGGGAATTCCCGGTTTTTTAAGAAATAGTTTCCCTGTATTGGTAAATGGATCTGGGCAAGTAATAGCTATTGCTGGTCTTATATGTTCAGAACAATGTAAGCCTAAATTAGAATGCGAAAAAAAATTATTTGCAAATGTTGCCCTTCGCTACTCAATTAATGGTGATTCTTCGATACCTTTTCACGAAATTTGAGTTTTTAGTGTTTTCTATATATGTTTAGTCATTCACCATTACTCAAGGCAATATTACTGTTTGTATTGTTTAGTTTGATAAATCAAAAACTTGCTGTATCCCAGAGCGGATTTGAGCAAATTCAGTACAATTCATACTTTGTAAATAGTACCCATCACGCTACAATTAATTTAACAAAACTGGCTGCAAACACGCTACGAAAAGACTCAAATGGTGTAGAGGCACCTTATCCAAATATAAGTAATCCTAAAGATAGGGAAAACTTAGAGCATCTAAAACAAGAACAGGCAAGTAGAAAGCCAGTCAGTACAATCGGCATTAAACCTAGGCAAACAGGGGCATCTCCTTTACTTTCTGGGCAATTTACAGCCAATATATTTGATGGTAGTGTGCCAAATGACAACGGTTTGGCGATTGGAAATAATGGAGTGATAATAAGTGTTGCCAATACCAATTTAACCATTCACGATAGCACGGGTGCTGATTTGTTGCCAGGTGGCTTAATTCAATTCTCCTTATTTTTTAAAGATTTAAATATTAAGGGCAGTAAGTACGATCCTCGAGTTTTATATGACCCAACTTTTGATAGATTTATAGTTTGTTGCCTAAACGGTACCGCAGATACTCAGACTCATATACTTTTTGCATTTAGCAAAACGAATAATCCGCTAGGTGAATGGAATCTTTATTCAGTACCTGGCAATCCGCTAAATGATGGCACTTGGAGTGATTTCCCTTCGTTAGCACTTACAAGCAATGAAATTATCTGTACGGTAAACGCTATAAAAACAGGTGTAAGTTGGCAATTAGGCTTTACTCAAAGCTACTTATGGCAAATAAATAAGCAAGATGGGTATAATGGCAAGGCTAGCTTACAAACCCGACTAAACAAAGACATAAAGTACAATGGTAAAAATATAAGAAACCTTTGCCCAGTACAAGAAGGTATGATGCCAACAGGTAAGGGATGTTTCCTAGTAAGTAACAGAAACTTTGACAAGTCTAATGATACTTTCTTCCTATTAAAACTATCTGGGGACTTAAGCTCTAACCCAACAATCGGGATGAAAGTAATAAAATCAAGCAGTTCTACTTATGGTTTCCCGCCTAACGCATTACAAAAAAAGAAGTTACTAAACGCTAAGAATACTTATCTAGCTACCAATGATAGCAGACCACTACAAGCAATCTTACAAAATGGCAAAATTCATTTGGTAGGAAATACAATAGATTTTACTAGGAGTAGGCCGAGCATTTACCACAACATTATATCAGATCCAGACGGTAACACTGGCATTTTAGGCAATACTTTACGATTTGATGGTTATGATGCAGGTTTTCCAAGTTTGGCATTTTGTGGTAAATACGCAAATGAAGACGATATGATGATTAATGTGAATCTAAGCAGCGATACATCTTTCCCTACTTGTGCAGCCCTTTACTACAAGAATAATATATATAGTAAGCACGTTCAGATTTTCAATAGTGCTTACAGTATTGCTGTAATTAATGATAGTGTACAGAGATGGGGTGACTATAGTGGAATACAACGCAGATACAATCGCCCAGGACAAGTATGGATGTCTGGCACAGTTAGTTTTCAAACACAACTTAGAACTAACGCATATGCAACTCGAGTTAGCCAATTCTATAGTCCGAACTATAATTTAGCTGGAATTGCAGATACCAAACTGAAAGGCATTCAAGTAAATGTATATCCTAACCCAGTGGTAAGCGGTGGTTTACTTAGTCTTGACATTCCAATAAATATGGAAATAGATGGATATGCAATAACTATTTATGCCCTTGACGGTAAAGAAGTATATCAACAGAACTTTGACTATAGAAATGGTCAGAAAATACAATTTGCTATTCCTAAATTGAATTTAGGACTTTACCTTGTTAATATAACTACTACTCAAGGCACATATATTGGTAAATTTGCTGTAAACAAAGACTAAGTTTACTTAATTATCTAATGACTGATTACGAAATTAACCTTGCCACAAAACTATTACCTATAGATGAAATAGCTAAAAAATTAGGACTTACTCCTGATGATTTAGAGCATTATGGTAAACATAAGGCTAAGATAAATATTAATAATTCTTTGCCAAATAAGCAAGGTAAACTAATATTAGTTAGTGCTATAAACCCTACCCCAGCAGGGGAAGGGAAAACGACTACTACAATTGGTTTAGTAGATGGTTTGAATAGATTGGGGCACAATACAGTTGCTGTACTTAGAGAACCAAGTTTAGGGCCAGTATTCGGTATGAAAGGTGGCGCAACAGGCGGTGGGCAGGCGCAAATAGCACCAATGGTAGACATAAATCTGCATTTTACAGGTGATTTTTCAGCTATAGAAAAGGCTAATAATTTGTTGGCTGCGCTGATAGACAATATCATAAATAATAAGAACGCAAGCATTCAAATAGACCCTAGAACGGTTCGTTTTAAAAGGGTGATGGATATGAATGATAGAAGCTTAAGACATATAGTAACTGGGCTAGGTGCAGGTAATGGTATGGTAAGGGAGGCGGGATTCGACATTACAGCTGCTAGCGAGGTAATGGCCATACTCTGCATAGCAATAGATCAGGTTGACTTAAAGAATAGACTTGGAAACATATATGTAGGCAATAACTATCAGGGAAATCCAATATTTGCTAAAGATATAAAGGCAGTAGAGGCAATGACAATTTTGCTAAAAGATGCTATTAAACCCAATCTGGTGCAAACACTAGAGGGTAATCCAGCAATTGTACACGGAGGGCCATTTGCTAACATTGCACAAGGTACCAATTCTGTAATGGCAACTAAAATGGGATTAGCATTGGCTGATTATGCCGTAACAGAAGCAGGTTTTGGCTTTGATTTAGGTGGTGAAAAGTTTTTAGATATTAAATGCAGAATAGCTGCACTTAATCCAGCTTTAGTTGTTTTAGTAGCTACGATTCGAGCCTTAAAGTATCAAAGTGGTGTGTCTGTAGATCAATTGAAGATAGAAAATGTAGAAGCTGTACGTTTGGGTATGCCCAATTTGTTAAAGCATGTAGACAATGCCTCTGCTTTTAATTTAGATTGTATAGTTGCTATAAACTATTTTGAAGGCGATACTGAAGATGAAATTAATACTGTGAAAGAACTTTGTGCAGCTGAAAACATACAAGTAAGTGTATGTAAACATTGGTCAAACGGGGGTGCAGGAACTGAAGATTTGGCAAAGAGTGTAATTAATAGCATAGCTCAACAACCAGAAGACCAACATTACACACCATTATATGAATTGCATTGGAGTATTCAAGAAAAAATATTAGCCATCGCTACTCGAATTTACGGTGCAACAACAGTTCTATACAGTGCTAATGCATTAACTAGCATAAAAAAAATAGAGAAACTAGGGCTTCAAGATTTGCCAATATGTATGGCAAAGACTCAATATAGCTTTAGCGATAATCCAAAATTGTTAGGTAAACCAACAGATTTTACCCTAAATATTAGAGATATAGAATGGGCTAGCGGCGCAGGATTCATTATTCCACTTTGTGGTGAAATAATGCGTATGCCTGGTCTTCCCAATCTACCTGCCTCAGATGATATGTTTATTGATAAAGACGGCACCATAATAGGATTAAGCTGAACATTTAATATAAGAATTATGTCAAAAAAGATAATTATAGCATTATTAATGGTCTGCTTAACAGCCATTAACCTGTCTGCACAGGTGAAAAAGAAACAGCCGGTGAAAAAGAAAGCACCGACTAATACATCAACAGTTCAAGTAAAAAAAGTGGAATACAAAACGTATAAAAATGACCCTTATCATCTATTAGAATATAAGTTAAGCAATGGGCTTACCGTTCTGATGAGTGTCAACAAAGCAGAGCCGAGAATTCAAACATTTATAGCTACTAAGGCAGGAAGTAAAAATGATCCGTCAAATCATACTGGTTTAGCACATTACCTTGAGCATATGCTTTTTAAGGGTACTGATAAATTTGGTACACAAGACTGGGCAAAAGAAAAACCCTACATAGATCAAATTTATAGCCTGTATGATGAGTACAATCTAACAAAAGATGATAAAAAGAGAGCCGATATATATCGAAAAATTGACAGTGTGAGTGGAATAGCCGCTAACTACGCCATTGCAAACGAATATGATAAACTGATGCAATCTATTGGTGCTACTGGTACTAATGCATTTACCAGTGTAGAGCAAACTGTTTATGTAAACAACATTCCCTCTAATCAATTAAAAAATTGGGTAAGCATAGAGGCTGAACGTTTTAGAATGCCAGTATTTAGAATATTCCATACAGAATTAGAAGCAGTATATGAAGAGAAAAATAGGGGGCTAGATAATGACGATGTGAAGGCATACGAGGCTATGATGGAATTGCTATTTAAAAAGCACCCTTACGGTACTCAAACCACCATCGGAACTATAGAGCATTTAAAGAATCCAAGTCTAACAGCGATAAGGAATTATTACAATACTTACTATGTGCCAAATAATATGGCAATTATCTTATCGGGCGATTTTAACCCAGATGAGGCAATAGCTGCAATTGAAAAGCAATTTGGCAATTGGAAACCAGGGGTAGTTCCAGAATTTAAATATGAGGCAGAAAACAAGAACCCTACACCTGAAATAAAAGAGGTAGTAGGCCCGAAAGCAGCGTATGTGATATTAGGATATAGGCTGAATGGTGCAACAACAGATGATGCATTGAAGCTAAAACTAATGAGCAACCTACTGTATAATGGTAGTGCTGGTTTGGTAGATTTAAATCTAATTAAAAGTCAGAAACTGCTAACAGCCTATGCTGGACCAGAATACTTTAAAGATTACAGCATACTTATGTTTTACGGTTTTCCATCTGAAGGTCAAAAAGCAGAGGAAGCACGCAAATTGCTAGAGGAGCAACTGGAAAAAGTGAAAAAAGGGGAATTCGATGAAAGCCTATTAGCTGCAATTGTAAACAACCTAGAGGTAAGCAACATTCAAACACAAGAAGACAATGGTCAACGCGTTTACTCAATAATGAATGCTTTCATAACTGGGCAAGACTGGCAAAGCTATGTGAATGAAATTAGTGATTTGAAAAAAATTACTAAAACCGAGCTTGTAAAATGGGCGAATGAGAAGTTTACTAATGACTATGCTGTTATATACAAACGTACTGGAACAGATAACACTACTGTAAAAGTTGAAAAACCAATAATTACCCCTATTTCTATAAATAGAGAAGTAGTTTCACCATTTGCAGACAACATTATTAAGTCTAAGGTTACACCAATTAAGGCAGAGTTTTTAGACTATTCTAAAGATTTAAGCTTCTCTAAATTAAAAACAAAACCGGTCGACTTAATTTATAAAAAGAACGTAGAGAACAACCGTTTTACAGTATACTACACATTTGAAATAGGTAAAGATCACGAAAAGCGCCTAAGCCTAGCATTGAGTTATTTAGACGTGTTAGGTACTGATAAATATACCCCTGACCAATTAAATAGAGAGTTTTACAACTTAGCGTGCACGTATCAGATTCTGCCTGGTAATACCAGAACTATTGTAGTTATTAAAGGATTACAGGCAAATTTCGAGAAAAGCATATTATTGGTAGAGCACGTACTAGGTCATATAGTTGGTAATAATGAAGCACTAAAAGGTCTAATAGCTAATGAAATGCAAAACAGAGAGAATGTTAAGAAAAACAATTCTTTCATTATTAGAACGTCATTACCTACTTATGCTAAATACGGTCCTGAGAATCCATTAACTAATGTGGTTAAGTCTAAAGATTTAGACAAAATAACTTCAGATGAATTGGTATTTCTAATTAAACAATTACCAACATTTAAGCATAAAATTACTTATTATGGTCCTGCAGAACTGACCCAAGTATCAGCTGATTTTGATAGACTGCATCAGTGCCCAGTTAATTTGAATGATGCAGGTCTTCCAAAGTTTAAGCAATTAACCGCACAATCTAACGACGTCTTGTTTGTTAACTATGATATGGTACAGGTTAGTGTACAATGGTTAAGCTATTCTGGTCCATTTAATCAGGATATATTGAAAACCTCAACCTATTTTAATGACTACTTCGGTAGTGGTATGGGCAGCATTGTATTTCAAACTCTAAGAGAAGCAAAAGCATTAGCCTATAGTACTTATAGCTATTTTCAAGCTCCTGTACGTGCAGATGAAAATTTCTATACATTAGCCTTGATTGGTACACAAAGCGACAAAATGCACGAGGCTGTAGATGGTATGAATGAATTGCTGAAAGAACTGCCTAAGTCTGATGTATTATTTGAAAATGCTAAACGTGGACTAAAAAGTCAATATGAAGCTAATAGAGTAATAAGAGAAGGAGTTATAGATAACTATCTAAGTTCACTAATGTTAGGTGTAGATCACGACCTTAGAAAAGACATTTATAACAATCTCGACGCAATGACTTTTGAAGATTTACGTGTGTTTCACCATAAATATTTCTCTGACAAAAAGTACAATCTACTTGTTGTGGGTAATAAGGACAAATTAGATATGAACTACTTATCTACTTTAGGTACAGTTAAGTATATTAATATAGATGACCTATACGGGTACTAAACCATAACTTTAGCACCATAAAAAAAAGGCTACTCCATTACAGGGTAGCCTTTTCTCGTTTTATATGTTAGTTCAAAAGTTATTGTTTTTCCAATTTGGCATTGCCAGATAAAGTTTTCTCTACTGTTGGGTTGCCTTTATATCGTCCCTCTACGTTTCCACTAGCATCAAATTTTAAAGTCGAACTTACATTTAAAAATGCTTTTGCATTACCTGATGCTGATATGGTCGCATTGTTGACCAAGAAGTCATATCCGGCAAAAATGGTGTTTCCACTTTGTTCTCCTCTTAGTGTACGAGCTTTACCTTTAATTTTTATATCACTATTTCCGCTAAGTTTATATTCAAAATTTTGAAGCGTATCTAAGAAATCTGCGTGAGAATTGCCTGACATTTCTACTACAAGACTTTCTGTTGTATCTCTGCCATCAACAATTATCGTGGTTTCACCACTTAATCTTATTAATGACAGATTTGGCAATGTAATGTTTACTTTCATTGGCTGTCTATCATCCCTATTCTTTTTATATTTCAGCACCAATATGTTTCCACTTTGTTCTACTGTTAGCTCATTTAAGTCTCTACCATCACCTGATATTGACATAGCTGTTGGACCTTCCTTTATTATTACGTCCATCTTATTAGACGCATCAACACCAGTAAATCCAGATTGCGTAAAATTTCTGGTTTCAGCACCCTTTAATTCTCCGTCTTTTTTGCAAGATGTAGATATAAAAGTGACAGTATAAAGCATAGAGCCAAAAATGTAAAGTTTTAATTTCATAAGCTAATTTAAAAGTTTCTGCAAATGTATATACGATTCCCAAAGGGTAAACGTGTGAGGTTAAGAAACTTTTTCTATTTCTGCAAATAAATCATATTCCATAGCGTCTAGTACCCTTACTTGTACAAATTCCCCTATTTGAGTGGGATTTTCAATTTCCATTTTTATAAGCACCTCATTATCTACTTCTGGGCTATCATATTGAGTTCTACCTATATAGTATTGCCCCTCTACCCTATCTACTAGTACACGCTGGCTGGTGCCAATCTTGGCTAAGTTATGGGACATTGAAATACTAGACTGAATCTCCATTATTTCATCGTGCCTGCGCTCTTTTATTTCTTCAGGTACATCATCATTTAGTGTACCGGCGTGTGTATTTTCCTCGTGGCTATATTGAAATACGCCCAGTCTTTCAAACTTATGTTTTTGGATAAAGCCTAATAAATGCTGATGATCTTCTTCTGTTTCTCCCGGGTGACCTGTCAATAATGTGGTACGAATAGCAATACCAGGCACTTCTGTTCTTATTCTATCTACTACTTCTTCTGTTCTTCGGGTAGTTATGCCGCGTCTCATTATTTTCAACATATTGTCTGTACTATGTTGCAGTGGCATATCTATATACTTACATACATTTTGATACTCACGTATTATTGGAAGTATATCCATTGGGAACTGACTTGGATAGGCATATTGCAGCCTAATCCACTCTATTCCATTTACCTGCGCCAAACTATCTATTAGTTTAGCTAGGGTACGCTCTTTATATATATCTAAGCCGTAATAGGTTAGATCTTGTGCTATAAGTATTAATTCTTTAGTTCCGTTGGCACTAAGTCGCTCAGCTTGACTTACCAAACTTTCTATCGGGAAACTGACGTGTTGCCCACGCATTAATGGTATGGCGCAAAATGAACAGGGACGGTCACAGCCCTCTGCTATTTTAAAATAGGCATAGTGGCTGGGATTGGTCAGCAGTCGCTCACCAACCAATTCATATTTATAGTCAATATTCAACTTAGCTAATATTTCTGGCAATTCTCTGGTGCCAAAAAAAGCATCTACATCTGGGATTTCTGCTTGTAATTCCGCTCTATAGCGTTCGCTCAGGCAGCCCATCACTATCAGTTTATTTATATTGCCTTTCTTTTTCTCATCAGCCCATTCCAATATGGTGTCGATGCTTTCTTGTTTTGCTCTATCTATAAAGCCACAAGTATTTATTACAACTGTATCGCCTTTAAATACTTCTTGCTCGTGGGTTACAGGCACCTGATTAGCTACCAATTGACCCATTAATACTTCACTATCCCAAGTATTTTTACTACAACCTAATGTAATGACATTAACTTTTGGTTTATAATTTGGCTTACTATGCATTATGAATTCTGTAAACTATGTATCGGTTAAAATAATTCATTTTAACCAAGTTACTATTTAAATAAAGTTTTGATAAAACTTAGTTTATCAAATGGTCTTAAGTCTTCTATTTTCTCACCTAGTCCAATGTATTTTACTGGAATGCTAAATTGATCTATGATGGCTAATACTACGCCTCCCTTTGCAGTGCCATCTAGTTTGGTTAGTGCTATGGCATTCACTTCAGTAGCTGCGGTAAATTGCTTGGCTTGCTCTAGTGCATTTTGTCCAGTACTTGCATCTAGCACCAACAATACTTCGTGTGGAGCACCTGGTAGTGCCTTGTTTATGCTGTTTTTTATCTTACTCAACTCATTCATCAGGCCAACCTTATTGTGAAGTCTTCCTGCAGTATCTATTATTGCTATGTCAACATTTTTAGACATTGCACTTATAGTTGTATCATAAGCTACTGCTGCTGGGTCTGCATTCATTCCTCTGCTTACTATAGGCACCTGTGCACGTTGGCTCCAAATGGTTAGTTGATCTACAGCTGCTGCTCTAAACGTATCTGCTGCGCCCAATATGACCGAATTACCCTGCTTAGTAAATTGGTGTGCAAGTTTCCCAATAGTTGTAGTCTTACCTACGCCATTTACGCCTACTACCATAATTACATAGGGTTCATCTTTCTTTGGCATATTAAAGTTAACTGCCTGCCCTTGCCCACGCTCAGTTAGCATTTCTGTCACCTCGTCTTGCAATATAGCATTTAACTCATTTACATTGAGGTATTTATCTTTGGCTACTCTTTTTTCAAGCCTATTTATTATTTTTATAGTAGTGGGTACACCGACATCTGAACCAATTAGAATTTCCTCTAGGTCATCAAGGAACTCCTCATCTACCGTACTTTTCCCAGCAATAGCTCTACCTATTTTATCAAAAAAACCAGCTTTGGTTTTTTGCAAACCAGCATCTAAGCTATCTATATCCTCAGTAGATATAAGTTCACTTTTGGCCAGTTCATCAGATTCTCCTGCTTTTTTTCTTTTTAAAAAATCAAATACGCCCATCGTTTAATTTTTTAGGCAATGAATTAGAATTTACAAAGGTATTAAGTTAATTTACTTAACAGCATTTCAATGAACTGATTCTATACGAATAGATCATAATTCGCTTTGCATAATTAAAAAAGCCCATCTGAATAGAATCAGTATGGGCTTTTTGTGCTTGAGTACAATTGTGGTTGTACCGTATTTAGTGCAATAATGTCGGGTTTTGACGTATTATTTACTTTTCAATACTTCCGCTAATTGGTCTTTGCTGACCATCTCTTCACGGAATGTGTAGGCACCAGTTTTAGGTGACTTAACAGCTCTAATCAATTTTACTTGATCTTTAGCTTTACGCAGGGTTGCTATAACTTTCTTTGCCATTGTATTCTTTTATTTAAAAGCTAATGTGAAATTAGCTAATTATTTAATTTCTTTATGAACAGTCATTCTTTTCAAAATAGAATTATACTTTTTCAGCTCTAAACGCTCAGTCGTATTTTTCTTGTTTTTAGTAGTAATGTATCTACTTGTACCTCGTTTGCCACTGTCTTTATGCTCAGTGCATTCTAGTATTACTTGTACTCTATTTCCTCTCTTTGCCATAACTATGCTTTAACTAAATGTCAGGATTAGATTATTTTACGACCTTGCTTCTTCTCTACTTCTCTTACAAATTCGTATATACCTTTCTTGTTGATGGTACGAATAGCAGATGTAGAAACTTTAAGAGTAATCCAAGTACCAATTTCTGGCACAAAGAATTTCTTATCTTGCAAATTTGGATTAAATCTGCGTTTGGTTTTAATGTTAGAATGCGATACGTGGTTACCCGTTATCGCCTTCTTACCAGTTAATTGACAAACCCTTGACATTATTATAAATAAAAATTGAAGTGCGAAGGTACAATTTTATACTAATACGATGTATATAATATATGCAAATTATTTAGATGGCTTATCATACCAATGCTTATTTATCGTTAACAAAAGATTAAATTAAGCAGAGGGTTACTTTACCTGTTCCTTTTTAGGATCTTTTTTAGTTCTATCTATAGTGATTACACTTATGTTTAGATAGCGTTTAGGATTCTCTTTAATATCTAAAATTAGGTTATCCAAATCTTTGCTACTGGCCTGTAGGTTATCATATATTCTATTATCCTTTAAAAACATACCAAGGCTACCCTCACCCTTGTTAACCTTGTCAAGCATAGTGTTAACTGTTGCTAGCGCATTATTTGCATTTCTAATAGTCTTTGATATTTCTAGAGCCTTAAGTGTATCACTCATTTGCGCAAAGTTTGCTACTGCCTTATCTATTAATGGACCATTCTTATCTAGCGAGTTTACAATGTGGTCAACGTGCCCTAAAATAGATTGAAATCTTGGGTTGTATTCATTATTCAAATCACTAGAAAATTTATCAAAATGCTCCATAGTTGCTTTTAATGAACTAATAGTAGCAGTTAAATCACCCTTTACTTGCTTATTAAACAAGGTATTTACGTTAAGTATTACAGTATCGATAGTAGCTAGAAGTTTCTCTACCCTTTTAGTAACTGGTGTTACTTGGTCACCAAGGCTACTTAACATACCAGGCGAGACCTCACCCTTCAATGTGTCGTTACCGTCAGATAATATTGGGCTATTTCCTTGTACAAGCTCCAAAGCCTTGCTTCCTAATAAGTCTGTATTAACTACCCTAGCTATACTGTTAACTGGCACCAAGACCCCCTTATTTATGGAAAATTTAATCATTACGGGTAGATTCGTTCCATTTGCAACTTCTACCTTTTTCACTTGGCCAACCTTTACCCCGTGAAGCATCACCGCAGCCGAGTTTCCTATACCATCTGCCTGTTGATATCGTGCATAAAATGTACGTGTACTAACCAGTAGATTGCTGCCTTTTAAATAGCTAATTCCAAAGATTGCTATTATTATTCCGACAGCGGTCATTATTCCAACCTTTACTTCTTTACTTACTTTAGGTAATTTCATATAAAATATATTGTAGTCTTAATTGAAATAAATAGCACTAAGCTTACAAATATCAATGACACTTAACTATTAAAATTGTTATTAACGGGACTCTATTGTGTTTTTATAGTTTACAAATGCTGTATAAATTCCTTTAGACAAATCATCTTGCCCTTTCTTAGAGTGGAGGTATTTGCGCTCAGCTTCATTACTTAGAAAACCCGTCTCAATCAAAATACTCGGCATTGTGGTTTTCCACAGTACTACAAATCCAGCTTGCTTTATACCTCTACTTTTATGTTGAGTCATTTTATGTAAATTAGATTCTACAAATTGTGCAAACTTTAAGCTCTGTTTTAGAAATGCATCTTGATATAGCGAGAAAATTATATCAGCCTCTGGTGAATATGGATCATAGCCTTCGTATTTTTCTTTAAAGTCACTCTCTAATAAAATAACTTCATTTTCTCGTTTTGCTACTGCAAGGTTGTCATCAGTTTTATGAGTACCAAGTGTATAGGTTTCTGTACCTGCTATTTTTTTATTAGGGTTAGCATTTACGTGTATGCTAATGAATAAATCTGCCTTAGCTCTATTAGCGATTCCTGCCCGTTCTATTAGTTCTACAAAATTGTCGTCAGTACGTGTGTATATTACTCTGACGTCTTTATAGTTTTCTTTAATAATTTTGCCCAACTTTAAGGCTATATTAAGCGTAATTGTTTTCTCATTGTATCCGCCGTATTGGCAACCTGGGTCTTTACCTCCGTGCCCTGCGTCAATTACTATTGTTTTGATACCTGCCTTTTTAGGTACAGATTTCGTATTATAGGCACAGAATATCCACAGCATTGAAATTGAAAGAATCCCAATACTTGAAATTCGAAAAATTTTCCCTAGTTGCGGTCGGATTATCATATCTGGTCAATACAAAGGTACGTGGGGTGTGGGTTAATGTAAAACTAGAACTTCGTACTTATTTATACTCAATAATTAAACCAATTGGTCGTGATATTGACAATTGTTTGCTAGTTCCATTCATTTGCTTATTATTATTCTCTATTCAATCAAATGGACAAGTAGATACGAGTAAGCTTAAAAATAATAAACAAGATACCGCTGGATTAAAAAATGCTATAGGAGATAGTACCAAATTAAATGTTGACAGTATAAACCTTGCAAAAAAATTTAGTAAAGGTGGTATTGATAAAGAAGTTAAATATAAAGCAAAAGACAGTATTGTATTTGACCTAGACACTAAAAATGTTCACCTGTATGGAGTAACCCACCTAGACTATGGCACCATAAAACTAGATGCAGATAGTACCACCATAAATTTTGAAAAGAGTGAAATTTATGCACAAGGGAGAAGAGATAGCACTGGCAAAATGATAGGTGAACCCATATTTGTAGAGGGTGAACAAATCATAAATACCAAAAAGATAGCCTACAATTTTAAAACTAAAATGGGCGTGGTATATGACGTAACCACCAAACAAGGTGATGGTCAAATAAGAGGGGACAAAACAAAATTTGTTAAAGAAGATGGACACGATGTCATTTATGTGCAAAATGGTCGATACAGTACCTGCGATTTGCCCCATCAGCACTTTTATATAGCTACCAATAAACTTAAATTAATACCTGGCGACAAAATTATAACAGGACCTGCATTTCTAGTAATAGAAGAAGTCAGGGTACCCCTAATTTTACCTTTCGGATTCTTTCCAGCTCAAAACAAAAAGAAAAGCGGCATTATCATTCCAACTTTTGGGCAATCAGAGACACAAGGATTTGCTTTGCGTGAGGGTGGTTACTATTATGGTAATAATCAATACTTTGATATGGCCGTAACTGGAGACCTATACACCAATGGTACCTACAGGCTGGCAGATAGAATACGATATACAAAGCGTTATAAGTTTAACGGTGCCGTTACTTTATCATTTGCAGAAAATAAAACAGGGCTATCTGAAACACCACAATACCAAAAATCTAATAACTATTTATTTACTTGGGTACATCAACAAGACGGCAAAGCAAGACCCGGAAGTAATTTTAGTGCAGATGTAAATATAAAATCAAGTAAGTATAACCAATTTAACACTTACAACATAGCCACCGCAGCAGAACAAGCTCTTTCAAGTAAAATTACTTACAGCAAGATATTTCCGAGGTCTCCATTTAGTTTAGGCATATCTGCTGCACAAAACCAAATATTATCTACCAAGCGAATTGAGATTACACTACCACAACTTTCATTTAATATGCAACGCCTTACTCCGTTCAAAAGTAGTAAAGCTGTGAAGGCTCATTGGTGGGATCAAATAGGGGTTTCATACAATTCTAATTTCGTAAATGAACTGAAGACTTACGATAGTTTATTTATTACAGATATTCAAAATAGGAATTTTGGAACAGCGGCACAACACAATATTCCCATATCATTTAATACAAAGCTATTTAAATACTTAGTTATAACCCCTGCATTTAATTACAGTGGATTTCTATATACACAACGTAACAATTTTACATTCAATCCCACCTTAAACAAAGTAGAAACTAGCACAAGTAAAGGCGTTTACTACACACAGTCTTATAATATGACGGTTAACATAACTTCCCAAGTATTTGGAACTGCCAGATTTAAAAGAGGGAAGATTATGGCCATCAGGCAGGTTCTAACTCCTAACCTAGGTGCCTATTATAATCCTGATTTTTCAGAGCCTAGGTACAATTATTATGGACGATATTTTATTGACTCATTTAATCAAAGAATAGGAAAAGAAACTCCCTACAGCTACTACAATACTGTAAATCCTGTATCTGGAATTGGTCAGGTAAACGGTAGAAAAAGTGGAGGCTCGACATTTTCATTGGCTATGAACTCATTTGAGGCTAAAGTAAAAAACAGCAAAGACACAGCAAACCCAGTAAAAAAAATTAAAATAATAGAATCATTTAACATTGGCTCATCATACAACTTTTTAGCTGATAGTATGAAATTATCGCCATTTAGCATACAGGCTAGAAATACTTTCTTTGAGAAACTTACCATTCAGAGCTCATTCACTCTAGACCCCTACCATTACTCAAGCTATGGTATTGTAAAAGAGTATGCATTAGATAAAGGTTACTTAGGTGTATTGAGAGATGCAACAGTAAATGCAGGCATTAGCCTGGCTAAGAAACCAGCTGCTGGTGGCAGACCCATTATGTCAACTGTAGATTCTAGGCTACAGTTTATGTATCCTAATGCTTATGCAAACTTTGATGTACCCGCTAACATAACTCTAAACTATGTACTGAATTATACCCTGTCACCTACAGTAATAAATGTAGCTAATAATTTGACAGAATACAAAAAAGTTTATAATCAATCTGCTACCATAACTGCAGACGCAAACATCACAAAGAATTGGAAGTTGAGGTACAACGTTTTCTATAATTTTCAGACAAAACAAGTTGGTAACAGTCAGTTTGAAGTATTTAGAGATTTACACTGTTGGGAAATGTCCTTTAGCTGGATTCCAAGTGGATTTCAAAAAAGCTATCTGTTCAATATTAGGGTAAAAGCACAAAGCCTGCAAGACCTAAAATACAGAAAACAAAGAGAGAATTTTGACTCTCGCTAATTCATAATCATTTCAAAATTTTTTTTGATTGTTTACACTGTAAATTTGTACAACTAAGGGTGGGTAGCATCGATATTGGCCCAATTTTAGACTTGATTCATCTTGTTAATTTATCAAAGTTCAACACAATTGCTGGGCTTGTTTGTTAACTAGATGAAGCTTACTAAATATTTATAAATAAGGTAATTATAATAAATGAGTAATTTACTCAAAGTAACTATAGACGGTATATCTGCTGAGGTAGCACCAGGTACAACAATATTAAATGCAGCCCGCCAAATTGGTGGTCACGTAACCCCGCCGGCTATGTGCTATTACAGCAAGTTGAAAGGTACTGGTGGTAAGTGCAGAGTTTGTTTGGTACGTGTTGCTGCAGGTTCAACTAAAGATCCACGCCCAATGCCGAAATTGGTAGCAAGCTGTTGCACCACGGTAATGGACGGGATGATAGTAGAAAATACCACCAGCCAACAAGTACTAGAAGCTAGAAGGGGGGTGGTGGAATTCTTATTGCTAAATCACCCTCTAGATTGTCCTATTTGTGACCAAGCAGGCGAATGTCATTTGCAAGATTTGGGGTACGAACACGGCAAAGTTGCTACTCGTTATGAAGAAGGAAGAAGGGTATTTAACCCAATTGATATAGGTCCATACATTAAGTTGCATATGACCAGATGCATACTATGCTATAGATGTACCTATGTAGGTGACCAATTAACTGATGAGCGTAAGCACGGAATAATGTGGAGAGGCGAAGCAGCTGAAATATCAACCTACATACAAGAAAATGTAGATAACGACTTTAGTGGCAATATGATAGACGTGTGCCCAGTAGGTGCCCTTACCGATAATACATTTAGATTTAAAAGTAGAGTCTGGTTCTTAAAACCAAACGACGCTCATAGAGAATGCACCAAATGCTGCGGTAAAACATCAGTATGGATGCACGGAGAAGAAATATACAGAGTTACAGCCCGAAAAGATGAATGGGGAGAAGTAGAAGAGTTCATTTGTAATGAGTGTCGATTCGAAAAACATAGCGTTAGCGATTGGACTATAGAGGGGCCAAGAATGATAAATAGACACAGTGTAGTAAGTCAAAACCTATTTGAACAACCATATTTGCGTATGATGAAAGAAAATAATAAGCAATTAGCTGCTGGCAGAGTGAATTTATTGAATAAAGAAACGCAAAATTAAGAGTATGTTATTAGAAATTTTAATTAATGCAGGCGTCGTATTTGCCATATTTGCTATTTCACTACTAGTAGCAACATACTCAACCCTAGCCGAACGTAAAGTTGCAGGTATAATGCAAGACAGATACGGACCAGAACGTGCTGGACCGTTTGGTTTGTTACAACCTTTAGCAGATGCAGCCAAATTCTTCTTTAAAGAGGAAATCATTCCTACAGACAGTAATAGATTCTTGTTCATATTAGGTCCCTGCCTAGCAATGTTTACTGCTTGCCTAACTAGTGCAGTTATTCCTTGGTCTAGAGATTTCAACTTTGGCAGTATTCACATACCAATGCAAATTGCTAATCTTAATATTGGTATTCTTTACATTTTTGGAATACTTTCATTAGGTGTTTATGGCATTATGATAGGTGGCTGGGCCAGTAACAATAAGTTCTCACTATTGGGCGCAGTGCGTGCTAGTAGTCAAATGATTAGTTACGAATTAGCTATGGGTATTGCAGTAATCGCAGTACTTATGATGACTGGTTCACTAAACTTAAGAGATATCGTAGAGGGTCAATCTGCTTGGAACGGTATGCGTTGGAATATAATACTACAACCAATAGGTTTCCTTATTTTCATCATTTGTGCATTTGCAGAGTGCAATCGTGCTCCATTCGATTTAGCTGAGTGTGAAAATGAATTAGTTGGTGGATATCACACTGAGTATAGCAGTATGAAACTTGGACTTTTCTTATTTGCAGAATATGTAAATATGTTCATCAGCGGGGCTGTAATTAGCTCACTGTATTTAGGTGGGTACAATTTTCCTGGCATTCAGTCATTGACTGATGCTGGTTATGGAAACTTAGTAGCAGGAATTGGATTTGCAGTATTTTTTACTAAAATCATATTGTGCATTTTCGTATTTATGTGGGTTCGTTGGACCTTACCTAGATTTAGATATGACCAACTAATGAAACTAGGCTGGCAAATCTTGATTCCACTTTCTATATTGAATCTAATGGTAACAGGTGGGGTCATTTTGTTAAATTTATAAGCACACACTTTTAAATAATTCTTATATACTACAATGCAATTAACTAATAGGAGTAAAATGGTAGATAAGCGCCCAATGAATTTTGTGGAGAGAGCTTACCTACCAGCTATATTTTCTGGAATGGGGGTAACATTTAGCCATATGTTCAAAAAACGTGGTACCATTCGTTACCCAGAGGTAAAACGTGAATTTAGCCCAGTATTCCGTGGACTACATATATTAGCTAGAGATGAACAAGGTAGAGAGCGATGTACTGCCTGCGGGCTGTGTGCATTAGCCTGCCCTGCAGAAGCCATCACGATGGAGTCTGCTGAGCGTAAACCATCAGAAATTGGTCTATATAGAGAGGAAAAATATGCAGCAAAGTATGAAATAAATATGTTGCGATGCATTTTTTGCGGATTATGTGAAGAAGCCTGCCCTAAAGAGGCTATTTTCTTAACAGAGACTATGGCAAGTGCTAACTATGATAGATCTAACTTCATATATGGAAAAGATAGACTGGTTGACCCAGTAGTTAAAGAATTAGGTCACGTAAATGAGCAGGAAGAAAAATATAGGGACCATTGGATTCCCTCAAAAAATAAAAAGAAAGAATTGAAATAATATTTCGAAAATTCATTTAACGCGAGTGGGCATTTCATTTATATGATTCGCCCATTTTTTTTTTATTCTTAAATTGTTAAGCAAAAAGTTTTTTTAAGTATGTACGAGGGGAAATTGGCAAAATGCAATTCAAATAAAAAATATTTACTTCAATTAAACTTTTTCTATTTATCTTTATCAAACTGTATTGTAGGTATTTGCATTTGCAATTCCTAGCTAAGTTTACATTCTTAAACCAGTTTTCATTTTAATTATGAAAAGAAGAGACATTTTTACTGAATTGCTTGCCCCTGCCAAACCGTTAGGCGCAACCAACATACCTCAGGCAGAAGATTTTATGAATCAGACGCTGCCTGATGTTGAGACCTCGCTAGCAGGACTGCAACCATACACTGGTTCTTTTGGCGCTGTTGAATTAAAACATTTGCTTAACAGGACTATGTTTGGCTATAAAATGTCAGACTTAGCAACATTATCAGGTAAAACAATGGCCCAAGTAGTTGCTACATTATTAACTGAGGCTAGCAAACCACTACCCCCAATTAATGACTATTCCGCAAATGGGGCAAATTTTGCAGACCCAAACGTGGCTCTTGGTCAGAATTGGGTAACAGCTCCAAATGACGGCAATATAAACGCATATAGAGCAGTAAGTTATAAAAACTGGTGGGTACAGACTCTAGTTGGACAAGGCACCAGCATTCACGAGAAAATGATTCTGTTTTGGCAAAATCACTTCGCCACAGAATTAATGGTGATAGGTGACCCTAGGTTTGCTTATAAACACCACGAATTGGTTCGCACAAACGCTCTAGGTAACTTTAGAACACTTACTAGGGAGATGACGTACGACCCTGCTATGTTAGTGTATCTGAATGGTAATCAAAATAGTGTTGCTGCCCCTGATGAAAATTATGGCAGAGAGCTACAAGAATTATTTACTAGTGGTAAGGGTGCGGGTAGTAAATATACAGAAGACGATGTGAAGGCTGCTGCAAAAGTATTAACTGGATGGAGGAGCAGTACAGCTAATTTAAACAGTTTCTTTGATAGTAAAAAACACGAGTCCAGAGATAAAACTTTTAGCAGTTACTATGGTAACAAAGTAATAAAAGGAAAAACAGGAAATAATGCTGGTATAGATGAGTTGAATGAAATGCTGGATATGATATTTAGCGTAGATGAGGTTGCTAAACATTTGTGTAGAAAACTTTACAGATTTTTTGTCTATTACGTCATTACAGACGATATAGAAACAAATGTTATCACCCCAATGGCTGACACTTTTAGAAGCAATAATTATGAGATTAAGCCTGTACTAAATCAGCTATTTACATCATCTCATTTCTATGATGTGGTTAATCAAGCTTGTCAAATTAAGGCGCCATTAGACCTAATAATTGGATACTTAAAACATATGAACGTAGCCCTCCCAGATAAAACTAGCTACACACAGAGTTACGCACACTACGGATTATTAGCTCAATATAGTTCTATATTACAACAAGATTTACACGATCAACCTAGTGTTGCCGGTTGGCCTGCATATTATCAGGAGCCTGCATACTACGAATTATGGATTAATACAGACACTTTGCAGAAGAGAAATCAATTTTCTGACCTTCTAGTTTATACCGGTTATGTAAAAAGTGGCTTTACTACTAAGGCGGACGTTATAGCTGTAACTAAACAGTTTAGTAAACCAGCTGACCCTAATAAACTAATTGAAGAAGCTATAAACTATCTATTTCCATTAAATGCTGGGCCTTCTCTGGCCGTTTCACTTAAATATATTTTGTTGAGTGGTCAATCAAGTGACTATTATTGGACTGATGCTTGGGAAGATTATTTGGCAAAACCAAATGACGCTATGCTAAAATCAGCCGTAGTAACTCGGTTAACTCAATTTTTTGGATACATTATGTCACAATCTGAATATCAACTTTGCTAATCGGAAATATATTATGAAAAGAAGAGATTTTTTACGTACTGTAGCTCCTTTAGCTGCAACCCCTATGCTGATAAACGGCTTAAATGTGAACGCAATGGCTGGGTCACTTGTATTAGATGCCCTAGCAGGAACTGCTGTGAATAACGATCACGTGTTGGTCATCATCCAACTAAATGGTGGTAATGATGGCTTAAATACTGTAATACCCCTAGACCAATACACTAACCTAAATAATTTTAGGTCAAACATATTAATAAAAGACAGCAAAATACTTAGTTTGCCAAACTACTCTGGTACTGGTCTTCACCCTGCATTATCAGGCTTACATAATCTGTATAAAGATGGAATGGTAAACATAGTGCAAGGCGTTAGTTATCCTAATCCAAACTTTTCGCACTTTAGGGCGACAGACATTTGGATGACTGGTGCTGACAGTAAAGAAGTATTGAAAAGTGGCTGGGTAGGTAGATTTTTAGATACTGAATATCCAAACTATCCAACTAACTACCCCAATACTGACAATCCAGACCCTATTGGAATACAAGTGGGTAGCGTAGTGCAACCAGCCTTTAATGGTCCATCTTCTAATATGGGGATTGCCATAACCAGTACTACTTCATTTTACAACTTAATAACAGGTACTGTAGATCCTGCCCCGAATACTCCAGCAGGCCACGAACTTACCTATCTACGTGAAGTTGCACTGAAGACGAATGCCTACAATAATTCTATTAAGGCCGCAGCTGGAAAGGCTACTAATAAAAGTACCCTTTACCCTGCAGGTAGAAATGATTTAGCTAAACAACTAAAAATAGTTGCTCAGCTAATAGCAGGTGGTCTGAAGACTAAAATTTATATGGTTTCTATGGGTGGTTTCGACACCCACTCTGCTCAAGTTGACACTGCTGCATCAGAATTAGGTAGCCACGCCACATTACTTAAAAACTTAAATGACGCCATATTCGCATTTCAAGACGATCTAAAATTACTTAAAGTAGAAGACCGTGTAATGGGAATGACATTTTCAGAATTTGGCAGAAGGATAGTTAGTAATGCCAGCCTAGGTACTGACCACGGCGCTGCTGCACCAATGTTTATATTTGGGGCTAAGGCTAAGGGAGGAATGATAGGAAGCAACCCAACTATTGGTAGTTCAGTTACTGTTAATGACAACCTTCCTATGCAGTACGACTTTAGGTCTGTATATGCAACTATACTTGAAGAATGGTTTGGATTGCAAAAATCTGATTTGGAGAAAGTCTTGCTAAAAAACTACCAGACTCTTCCACTTATTCAGACAAGTATCGCCTCACAACGTGGATACGGATTGCCTGAAAATGCGATGTCTCAGAATTTCCCCAACCCATTTGAGAATTATACCAACATTACTGTAAATTTTGAGAAAGGCACTTATGCACTTATTCAATTATTTGATATGCAAGGCAGAGTGATTAAAACCATAAACGACAGCAAACTAAATGCAGGCCCCAACACCATTCAAATAGATGGTAGTGATATACAGGCTGGGCAATATGTATGCAGATTGCAAACGAATACTGGCAACCTAAATAGATATATAGTTAAGGTAAGATAAATTAAAGAAATAGCCTAAATGATATAAGCCATTGTAATGCAATGGCTTTTTTTATGCCTAACTAAAACATTAAACCTATACGCAGACCAGCCATAGGTGTTATCCCTTCATAGGAAAAATCTCTTGAATCTCTGGTATAATCCCTAAGTTTAAGTTCATCATTTGTAGTAAAAGCAGTCCTTAGACTAATGCCAACGTAGGGGTCAAAACATATGGGTGAATTGCCTATAGGCTTTTTATATCCTATTAGTGTTTGGACACCTAGTTGGTGACTAACAGAATAGTCTAAGAAATTACTAAAAGTATAGTAGGTCTCGTTATATCTGTCTACTTTAGTCCAGCCAAATCTATAAAAGTTTACGTAACTGTATCTGTAGAATAGTCCAGATTGATTATACCAACCCTGACCACCATCAGTAAACTTTCCAGATTTAACTTTCTTATTAGGATTACCGAAGAACAACTTGACCCCAGTATATATACTACCAAGGGTTGCTATATCTTCTTTATTTTTTTTATAATCAGATGATGAATTTTTGGCAGCTTCGGTATAGGCATCAAATCGATCTTTTACAATAATCATTCTACCATATGCCAATTCTGTAAATATCCACCAGTTAGGCCCTACCTTTATATCTGCACCTATTTTTAGGCTACCATCTATTAAATATAGTGGCTCAACATAGCCTGACCAAGTTGCTATTTTTTTTGCTCGTGCTGCAATTTGCCCATCTATTTCATCTTTTTCTACTACTTTTCTTTGAGCACTTATTGGACTATCCACTAGCATAGCTAAGCTTAATAATAACAGAAAAGAAAAATTTAGATAGAATTTCATATTGTTTAACTACGTATGATTTGGACAAAAAAAACAGGTAACAAATGACCGAAAGTCATCTGCTACCTGATATTATTATATTGTGATTATAGACTATTTATAAGGCTCAATAGGTAGAGAACCAAGCTTTTGAAGCTTACCAGGTGAATATTTATAGGTAGTAACACCCGTAACACCGGAACCAACTAAGAAACCATCTTTACCCAAGATAACGTCTGTCATTAGGTTATTAAATTTATCTACTTGTTTCATATTTCCACCGTCACTTACATCAAATACTTTCAAACCTTGGTCACAAACAAAAAGTCTGTCACCATCTACACCTAAACCTACTGGAGCATCCATAGCTACTTCTTGCAATAGGTTGATATTACCTCTTTGCATTATGGTGGTTAAGTCATAAGAGAATAATGCATTAGTACCTTCACCGTTAGATAGAGACCTAAGCGTAACAAAAGCATATTTGCTGTTAGCTACTACTGGGTCATAAGACCTAACGTGAACTAAAGTAGTTACCTCTTCGCTTTCGCCCATTTCATTTACTTTACGAATTCTAGCGCCAGTTGTAGTACCTAAGTATAGGAATTCACCCTCTCTATAGATGGTTTCAACCTCTGCATCAACAGGGATATCAGCCTTTTTTGTAATATTAGCTGGGTTACTGATGTCAAACGTGTGAAGAGCGTGGTCTGAAACTGCAAATAATGTATTGTTAACTATTACAAATTTCGCCAAGCTAGTTCCACCACCTGCTACCTCAGCCGTGCCAAATGTAGTTGAATCTATTACTTCTTTTCTACAACCTACTGCCATAGTAGCTATTAAGCCAATAGCAATTATTCCTTTTATGTATGTCAAGTTCATTTCTTAATTTATTTTGTAATTTTTAATAAAAATTAAATGCTTTCCCAACCTATTAAGATTGAATTAGTTGGCCAAGAACTCATTTGATATTGCTTCTGTAGGCTTTTACCATCAGGTGCTACTTCCTTCACTGGAAATGCAGATTTAACTCTACTAGCTACTTTAGGCTCAATAGGATTAGAAATATCTATTCCCAATAAATCAACTGAACTATTTGCATATAGCATATTCGATTTCAATTGAAAATCTGTAATACCAGGGATGCTAATGAACGACACTTTACGTGGATTATTTACATCGCTATTGTCAACAATGTGAATACCATAAAATTTCTCGCTTACATAGATTGTATTTCCAACTATCACAACTTTTCCAGGTATGTGCAATGCTTGAACACCTGATGCTTTTACAGCATTTTCCATCAAGGTTCTGTCCATCAATACTGGCTTGTATTTACTAAAGTCTGAACCAGACTTGTCACAAGATACCAATATTATTGCCATTAGGCCAAATAAAAGGCTTTTAATATTCATTTTCATTCGATTATTAGTTTATGGTCAACTATTATTTTTACGTTTATACTAACTTCTATACGCTACAGTTGGTACTTATGTTAGGCAGCACCACGTAAATTATAATTAGTTACTACATCAAATATATAACAGATTATTATTTAAATGATTAATGGCAAAATATTTTTCTAATATTATTTTGCAACCAACTTGGATAACCGAGTTCTGTATAATATTTCTTTATTTTGCCTGTGTATTATAATCAAACACAATATACCTATGAAGTATTTTTTTCAAATTTTAGTGTTAATTGTCATAGTTAGCATTTCTATCTATTCTTGTCGCAGTAAAAAGTCTATAGTAACAGAGCAACCTACAGTAAAAGTAGAAACTGAAAAAGAAAAAGAAAATGCACCAGAAAAAGTTGTTTATGACGACAAATTATTCAGCGTAAGCCCTGCCCCAGCAGATATTTACAGCAATGTAAATTTAATAACGGGTAATAGTGTATTGTTTTATGATGACATCAGCGAGGAAGTGTTAGACGCAAAGCCAGAAAAATGGAACACAACAGGTTACTGTAGAGTAAAAAATATAAATGAAACTGACCAAAAGTGGTTATGTATGTACGGCAGTTCAACTGCTACAACTTCATTAAAAATTCCATCATCAAAATATAATGTGATGGAGGCAGATATTGCTTATGATGTTAAGAACAAATCAGCCCTAGAAGTAATAGAAATTAGCTTAAACGGCGGATCATTTATTAATATAGAGATGAAAGTTAATAAAAATCAAATAAAAGTAAATAAAGCAGATGCAGTTGGTTATCAAGATTTTGATGTAAATAAAAAACTGGTTCACTTAAGCATTATAATGACTGATGTTGGTACAACTGTATGGATAGATAACATACCAGTAGCTAAACTGGCTAATGTGAAAGCAGAAGCAATAAATAACGTAAAAATAAATGTAGTAAATACAAGTGTTGATAATAGAGTGGCAATTTCCAACCTAAGGATTACAACCGAGGAGCCAAGAATTAGTCAACAATTTGCTAACACTGGTAAGTTTTTTCTACGTGGTATTCAATTCGATTTGAAAGAGGAAAGCCCAACTAATTACAGTTATTCCACTTTAGCTGAAGTTGCTAAAGCTATGAAAGCTAACCCTAAAGTAAGCTATACTGTTGTGGTTCATAATGACGGCAGATTAGAGAAAGAATCTAACTTGAAATTAAGCCAAACTAGGGCAAATAATGTAGTAAATATTTTAGTAGGAATGGGTGTGACTAAATCAAGACTAAAAGCTGTAGGTAAGGGAGAAACAGAACTGTTGGTAAATAATAGCACCTTAGTTTATCAGGCGACCAACAGACGTGTGCAGTTTATCAGAAATTAAAACTATTTGCGGCTCCGCATCTTAACTTCTTCTACCAATATTTCAGAACTATGGTCGTTATCGGTAATGTAGATAAAACTACCACCACCAGTTTCGGCCATTTTTTTCATTTTGGCTATGGCTGTTTTGTCTTTTCCAAATCCAAATACAGTCAAGTAAATCTTTTTTTCTTTTTCTTGATTTATTACTTCAAATAATGCTTCATCAGTTTTGTCTAGGTTAAATGAACCATCTGTAGCTAGTATTATTTGATTATTTCCTCCTGATACAAAGTTTTCCTCAGCCAATTTATATGCTTCTCGTATTGCCTTGCCACCTTGTGTGCTGCCATAAGCCTTTAGGCTGTCTATCTTTTTGCCTATCATTTTCTTATTATCTTCATCAGCACTAATGGGTTGCAGCGCTACGTTCACCTTACTGGCATAAGTTATTAGGGTAACTCTGTCGATTCCTCTTAGGTTTGTTAACAGTGTTTTCATACTAATTTTAAGTAAAGGCAGCCTATCAGCAGTCACCATACTACTGCTTACATCTACTAGAAACACTATGTTGTTTGGTTTATAGGTATTTGCATTTAATTCACCAGGTCTAGACACATAGTTATTTACCACACTATCTGGCAATTCATCTCTAATTACAGTTACGTCTTGCCTAATTACTTCTTTATTTTTTTCATCTATTTGGTCTTGCACCGCAGGTGGAAAATCTATGGCAACGTGTTTCAAATAGATATTTACAATGCCCATTCCACCACCTATATATATTTGCACCCTACCCGTTTCATAACCCTTAGCATCTGCATCTATTATATAGTTGCCTATGGGTACCACCCTTCTGGTCTGTCCATTTTCATCAGTAGTATTTGTGTTGTTTAGACCTAACCTTGGGTGCCATTTTACCCTAGCACTCGCAATTGGCTGTCTGGTATCGTGGTCAAATACGTTTACTAGTAAATCTTTCTCTGCTGCCCTATCTCCACCTGCTGGGTCAAAACCTGGACAATTTGGATTGGCTGATAAGTCAATGGTTTTATAATCTCCTGTCACAGTTAGGTTTACAGGGGTATTACTTTCCCCAAACCACACCTTAATATCTTTCTTAAATGGGCCCCTTTTCTCTGGGTTATACTTAATTCGAACTATTGCTTGCCCACCTACAGGGATATCTGTAGTACTATAACGGACCTTACAGTCATCAGGAAAATCTGCTCGCAACAAATAGATATTGTTTTTCCCATTATTTAAAAGAATAAAGTCAGCTACTGCTTCATCAGCTGCCGTCAAATTACCAAAATTATGGACTAAGTGATCGACAGATAAATTTACCTTACTCTGAGTAAAACCAACACGACAATTACATAGTGTAAGTATAATTACTGTAAATAGGCTAATATAGGTTTTAGTCTTCATCTTAATTATCTGCAAATTTTAAGGCTAAGACCGTACCATTTACAGTTGTGGAAAAATATTACAATATGCAAATAATCTTAAAAGATATATTTACGTCGTAAATTATTGCCCTACAAATAATTACATTAAAAACTTGTGATTATTTAGTTGATTTATACTCACATTCTTTTTTATGCGGTCTACATAAATAACTTTGCGCACCGCTTAGTGTAAAATATGCTAGAAATTGCTTTCTATATACTGTCTTCGTTGGCCATATTTAGTGCCTTAATGGTGGTATTCTCACGAAACCCAGTTCATTCAGTTTTATACCTGATTATCACCTTCTTCGCTATTTCTGGTCACTATGCATTATTGAATGCACAGTTTTTAGCTGTGGTTAATTTAATAGTATATGCAGGGGCTATTATGGTATTATTCCTATTTGTAGTTATGCTACTAAATTTGAATGCTGATGCTGAAAAACAAAAGCCTAACACCGTAAAATTTGCCGCTGTAATAAGTGGAGGTTTATTACTTCTGGTTCTTGTAGCAGCAGTAAGGGGGATGGAATCATTTCAACCTAATTTAACTAACCAATTGGTAAATACTGGTAGCTTTGGCAGTTTAGCTGCACACGACAGCAACATAGGACTGGTAAAACAACTAGGTAAAGTACTGTATAGCAAATTTATGCTGCCATTTGAAATATCATCAATCCTGTTTTTAGCTGCAATGGTTGGCGCTGTACTGATTGGTAAGAAAAACCTAAACGCTTAATTTCGAAATTTCAAAAAAATGAATTCTGAATTATCACAAACACTACAAGTCATACCTATAAATTGGTACATACTGTTAAGTGTCTTATTATTCAGCATAGGAACTATGGGGGTTCTACTACGTAGAAATGTCATAGTTATATTTATGTCAGTTGAGTTGATGTTGAATTCTGTTAACTTATTGTTTGCAGCCTTTAGCGCTTATAGAAATGACCCTTCAGGGCAAATATTTGTGTTTTTTACTATGGTAGTTGCCGCTGCAGAAATTGCTATAGGGCTGTCTATTTTAGTGATGATACATAGAAATAAAAAAACAACAGATATAGAGGACTTAAAAAGTTTGAAATGGTAATCTTATTACATTTAGAAACCAAAGAAATATTAAAGTATGCTAAGTAGTGTAAATAGTCTCTTACCAATATTGATACTATTGCCCCTTTTGGGTTTCATTATCTGTCTGATATTGGGTAAAAGTCTGCCTAATAAACTGGTAGGTACTATAGGCAGTTTAGTTATAGCTGTTTGTTTTGCTATCAGCATTCAATTTTACTCATTAGTTAGTCAAACTGACAAAGGTTTCGAGATAGAATTAGCCAAATGGTTTCAATTAGGCGACCTTAGTATTGGCTTCAATTTCTTGATAGACAGACTTAGCGTACTTATGCTGTTAATTATAACAGGGGTAGGCTTTTGCATACACTTATATAGTATCGGCTATATGTCGGGCGACAATAGGTTTCATAGATTTTTCGCCTATTTAAATCTATTTATTTTTTTTATGCAAATGTTAGTAATAGGTGGTAACTACCTCATTACCTTCATTGGTTGGGAGGGTGTCGGTTTATGTTCATACCTTCTTATTGGGTTTTGGTATGAGAAAACTGCCTATAATAATGCTGCTCGCAAAGCATTTATTATGAACAGAATAGGGGACTTAGGTTTAATAATTGGACTATTTTTAATCATTAATCAATTTGGCAGTTTAAACTACACTACGGTTAATGCGCTGGCCGAAAAGAATTTCTTAGCCAACGGTGTATTTAATGATCCAACCATAATATTTATATCGCTAATGTTATTTGTAGGTGCGACCGGTAAAAGTGCACAAATACCACTATACACTTGGCTGCCAGACGCTATGGCAGGTCCTACGCCTGTTTCTGCTCTAATCCACGCAGCCACAATGGTAACTGCAGGTATATTCCTCATAGTTAGGTCATCAGTTCTATTTCACTTGGCGCCAATTACGCTAGACGTGGTTACCTATATAGGTATTGCCACCAGCATATTTGCAGCAACTATAGGTTTAGCTCAAAATGATATAAAAAAGGTATTAGCTTATTCAACCGTAAGTCAATTAGGCTTAATGTTTATGGCACTTGGTATAGGTGCTTACGGCACGGCTATGTTTCACCTTACTACGCACGCATTTTTCAAGGCACTGCTATTCTTAGGTGCTGGTAGTGTCATTCACGGTATGGGGAACGAACAAGACATTAGAAAAATGGGCGGATTGCGTAAGAAAATGCCCATCACCTTTATTACATTTTTAATTGCAACAATTGCCATTACAGGCATTCCTCCATTTGCAGGATTCTTTAGTAAAGACGAAATATTGGCAAAAGCATTTGCTAACTCTCCGACTCTTTGGATATTAGGTGTATTAAGTGCATCGTTAACAGCTGTCTATATGTTTAGATTGCTATTTCTAACCTTTTTCGGAACATTTAGAGGTTGCGACGCTATCGCTAATCACAAAGAATCACAGCACGATACAGCACACGATGCTGACGTAAGTCACGATAGCCACGATAACAATCACGGTCATCAACCAGTAACTCGATTAGAACAAGTACACGAAAGTCCTGGCATAATGACCATTCCATTAATTGTATTGGCTATACTAAGTATGGTGGGTGGATTTATGGGTATTCCTGAATTATTTGGTGCACCGCACAGACTTCAAGAGTGGTTGAAACCGATATTAGGTTACTTGCCAACTTCTGAACACCACATAGCTGAAAGCACAGAATATATACTAATGGGGGTAAGTGTCGGATTAGTATTGATTGTAGCAATCATTTGCTACCGAATATTTACACGTAAATCTGCCAATGATATGGCTAATGAAAATCAAGCATCTGTATTTAAACTATTGGCCAATAAATACTATGTAGATGAAATTTACAATACCGTATTTGTATTACCGACTATGTATTTAAGTAAGTTTTGGTATCAAGTAGTTGATACTTTGGTTATAGACGGATTTGTAAACGGAATAGGCAGAGCTGTAAATTGGACTGGCGATAGAGTGAGAAGAGTTCAAACCGGGCAGACCGGAACCTATATTTTTGCAATGGTAGTTGCCATAGCCATTATATTGATTTATAGTTTAATACCTGCATTAACAGGAAAAATGTAACAAAACATTTGGCAGATAATTAAAAAGAAATGTATCAGTTAGATCAATATATAACACTGTTTTTAATTCTACTTCCCCTAAGTGGGGCGGTATTGTCTGCCATTGTTCCTGGCAAACTATCTAAAATAGTGGCACTCCTTATCTCTGTCATAGCATTGGCAGGCACTTTTCACGCTTTAAATCATTTTGACTTTAAAGAAGTTAACCCACAATTTGCTTTTTCTCAACCTTGGTTACAATTTACCAATTCCAGATTTAGTGTCGGAATGGATGGGCTTAGCTTACTTATGGTCTTGCTTACCAATCTATTAATGCCCTTTATATTCCTTAGCAGCTTTACTACTGTTAGGGCAACCAATAGACCTAAATTATTTTACTCATTAGCATTACTATTTCAGGCGGCTTTGATTGGTGTATTCACAGCATCAGACTTGCTGGTTTATTACATATTCTGGGAATTAGCACTTATACCTATTTATTTAATCATATTATACTATGGCGATAATAGTAATAGAATCAAGATAACATATAAATTCTTCTTATACACATTAATCGGTTCACTTATAATGTTAATAGCCATTATAGATATGATGATGAGTGGGGGAATAGGAAGTAATTACGAAAGGCAATGTTGGTTGTTTTTTGCATTCTTTATTGCTTTTGCTATCAAAATGCCGATTTTTCCGTTCCATACTTGGCAGGCAAATACTTACACTTTTTCACCATCGCAAGGCAGTATGATGCTGGGTGGAATAATGCTAAAAATGGGAATTTACTCTGCCATTAGGTGGTTACATTTCTTTCCTGACGTTATTGCAAATTATAGCACAATCATCATAACCCTGTGTGTTATTGGAATTGTATATGGCGCTTGGATAGCTATGAGTCAAGATACATTAAAAAGATTATTTGCCTATAGCTCGCTTAGCCACGTCGGCTTAATTGCCGCAGGTGTATTTACATTTTCTAATATTGGTTTGCAGGGGGCTAATATACAAATGATTAGCCACGGAATTAATATAGTTGGCTTATTTATGGTCGCACAGATTATTCATAGCCGTACTCAAACTCTTAGACTTAGTGAATTAGGTGGTATTATACATAAAGCCCCTTGGTTTGCAGCCGCATTCCTTATTTTACTGCTAGGTAGTATAGCGCTACCCTTAACTAATGGTTTCGTCGGTGAGTTTATGCTACTAAAAGCTGTATGGGACTTTAACCATATGTTAGGTGCCATAGCGGGTGTCACAGTTATATTTAGTGCCATCTATATGCTCAGGGCATTCCAACTTACTATGTTAGGTACTGCTACTGTGCATACTAATAATTTTACTGATTTAAAACTGACCGAGGGAATTGTGCTCTATGGCTTGGTTGCATTAGTTATATTTATCGGGGTGTGTCCAAATAGTGTTTTAAATTATAGCGCTGCCTCTATCTCAAATCTTGTTTCACAGATGAATAATAGTGTTACGTACGTTAAATGAATGCAATATTAATATTAACCGTTACGGTCTTAGCCATATTATTTGCTGGTGTCTATCAACAGAAAAAGTTGGTATTACCTCTACTTATATTAGGTTTACTTGGCGCTATGGCCACCCTGTTGGGCGAGTGGAATCTAAATGCTGCTGAGGGTATTAGTTCCGATACGATTTTAACTCCTGTATTTAAAGCTCTACATATTCAGTCGCCAAATAGTCCTATCATTACCAGATATATGAAGGGTATGATGCAATTTGACAATTATGCCATTTTGTTTAGTGTCGCAATGATGATTTGTACATTGTTTGTATTTTTCATAGCTAGAGAATATTTTATTGAAGATTCCCCAATCATTTCAGATGTATATGCCCTAATCGTTTGCACACTGATAGGTGGCATTATGATGGTAAGCTACAATCACTTGGCTATCTTATTTATTGGTATAGAAACACTGAGTATAGCCCTATATATATTGGCAGGTAGCAACAGAATGGACCTGAAAAGCAACGAAGCGAGTATAAAATATTTCCTTTTGGGGTCATTTTCCTCTGCATTTTTGCTAATGGGCATTGCCTTTATATATGGTGCAACTGGTCAAATGGAATTAGAAGGCATACGATCTTACATAGCTAATAGCAGCAATACTCCAGGTTATGAATTCCCTATTATATTTAACTCAGGGGTTGTATTAGTACTGATTGGGCTTTTATTTAAAACGTCTGCTGCACCATTTCACTTTTGGGCACCAGACGTATACGAAGGCTCCCCTACCCTGATAACAACATTTATGGGTAGCGTGGTTAAAATCGCTGCCTTTGGTGCGTTATTAAGGATTCTGTATGTGGCATTTGATATGGGTTCATTTACCACGCAAAATATTCTATTCTTCGTTAGTGGATTAACACTCTTGGTAGGAAATTTGAGTGCCGTGTTCCAAAAAAGCGTAAAGAGAATGCTGGCCTATTCTGGTGTTAGCAATGCAGGATTTATGTTGTTAGCCTTAGCATCTGTTAATACGAATACACCAGCTTATATATTTTACTATGTTTTGGTGTATGCTTTAGGTACTATTCTAGCATTTGGTGTACAAATGGTGGTAAGTAAGCAAGTTCAAACAGACGACTTCAATGGTCTGCACGGCTTGGCTACTAGGAACCCACTGTTAACCGGATTAATGACCATTGCAATGCTATCTTTAGCTGGCATTCCGCCAACTGCCGGCTTTTTCGGTAAATTTTTGGTATTTAAGAATGCTATTCAAGTAGATAACTTGACTTCACAGTCTGCTTTTCATTACCTAATCATATTTGCAATAATAAATGCTGTAATTGGTGTATATTATTACTTCAGAGTAATAGCAGCTATGTTTACAAATACAGTAGAGCGTGCCAGCATAAAAACCAGTGTGCAATATAGAGTTGCACTAATAGCTGTCGCTGTTTTGATTATCCTATTTGGACTATATCCTAACCAATTGGTAAATCCATTGATGGATGCGAGTATTTTCCAACTATCAGCCAACTAAGTAGTGTTAACAGACGCACATTTATGGTTAATTACTATATGTGACGATGTTTCTAAACCTATTGCAAATAGTTATATAAGTTTAAATGGCAGCCTGCTAGGGAAAGCAATCCCCTGTGTAATTGGTAAAAATGGCTTGGCTAATAATTCCCTAGCTGATAAACCGATAGAACTATCTAATAAAAAAGAGGGAGACCTAAAAACACCAGAGGGTATATTTCAAATTGTCTCTTTGTTTTCCTATCAAGACGATATAACCACACAATATATTCCACATTTCACCATAACTGATAGCCTACTTTGGGTAGATGATTCAGACTCTTACTATTACAACTTATTAATAGACAGCAATGTAGTACCTGATACAAATTACAAATCTGCAGAGCGTATGTTGCGTGCAGATGGACTTTATAAATACGGTATGGTGACCGACTATAACTATTACAACGCAGTACCCAAAGCCGGATCTGCCATATTTATCCATATTTGGAGGAATAGCCATACCGGTACAGAGGGATGCATCGCATTTGATGAGGCTACGCTGCTTGATATTATCAAACATCTAAACCAAGTACAATCAGCATCTATATTAATTACAACGCTAGAACGCTATAACAACTACTACCAAGCAGAGTATCATTTACCAATAATTGGGTAAGAGTAAAATGGAGGGGTATTATTGCTTGCTTTCAAATTATCTGAATATGTTCTCTTTGCTTTTTCTGAGTCCTAAAGTTTTTAAAAACAGTTATATGGATATGCTTACCCAATTTTCTCTATCCTAAAAACGAAAGATACTTTATACATTATTTCTATAACGGTAATAGAAATAAAAATTTCCACCAGTCAAATCCTCTCAAGTTATTTGTGTGGGGAATTTTATACAAAAAGTAGGTTCATTGATTATACCAACAATTGTAAATTCAATGAAACAATATGTTTATCTCCAACTTCCTGCATAGGTTTTTACAACATTTTAAAATCTTCTGTCTAAAAACAGGGTCTTTTAATATCCAAATTCCATTTATAATTTATACATATTAAATGTTTCCCCTTATTATATCAATTACATTTCTACAGAAGTTTATACTTGCCCAAATGATTTGTAATTTTGAACTAAGTTTGAAAAAATAAATAGTTACATAAAATAATGGCATCAGTTGAAGTTTCTGGAAGAATTGTAAAATTTATGCCTAAGGTAGAGGGTGAAAGTGCTCGTGGTACTTGGGCAAAACAAGAAGTCATTATTGAAAGTCAGGGGCAAGTACCTAAGAAATTGGCTGTTACAATTTGGCAAGATAAAATGCAGGAATTTGAAAAATATCGGGAAGGCGATGTCATCAAATTAGGTGTAAACCTAGAGAGTAGAGAGTACAACGGTAAATGGTACACTGACATAAGGGTATGGCGTGTGATAGATGGTAACAATGCACCTGCAGGTGGCGAAAGTGAATACAATCAAGATGATAATGTAACACCACCACCAGCGTATAAAAAATATACCCCTGATAATTCTCAGCCGAACACGAATGCTCAAGATATGGACGACGATTTGCCATTCTAGGGATTAAGTTTTCTATACTAATTATTTTTTAAAATAGCCGAACTTTATAGTTCAGGTTAACATTATACCAATTATGAATGTTATTCATACAAGCTGTATTATTCATTCTTAATATTGATATTGAATATTCGGCATAGCACCAACCATCATTGAACACATCTACATTTCCAGAATTAAAGCCTACTGAAAAATCGGCAAAAACTAAGCTTGATTCGTCATTGGCACACACCAAATCAGATCAACACATAGATGCTGCTGGAGAAATAGTAGTAAAGAAACCTGCTAAAACTGAATATGTGCATACATATAATTCAGAATTAAGAGTGAATACAAATAGAAAGAGAAACAGAATAACCCTTACCAATATTTTATTGTCTATACTAATCTTATTGACAGTAGCCTGGAACACAGGCATAATACCGAGATTTGATATACTCCCAGCTAAGGCACCTGTTCACTATAAGTTAGATGCTAATGGAAATGAGATAGTTGTGGGTAATAACACGGCCAGCAAAATCAAAGAAATTACAGCACTAGAATTAAGTAATCCAGATAAGTTAGTAAGTTGGGTAGTTAATGTTGAGCACGGGTTTACTGGTCAGGTTAGCCTTATAGGTAGAATATTTAGCTTGGCTGACTATACCAGCTTAAGCAATATACATTTTAGAGCAGATTTCTATAATAATAAGAACCAAAAAATTGGATCTAAAAACATAGCCTATAATGTTACAATAACCCCAAACGGTAGTTTTATTCTGAACGAGAAATTTAGTGACTTGACCCTAGTCTATGCTAAGACAGCAAAATTGACGTTAACCAAAGTGTCGGCAAATAAGTAACCCTGCAAACTATTAAAAAGTAAGCAGGGCTAAAATATTAATTGGGGAATAATTTAATTGACTATCCTAGTATTCCTCTTCCTATTACTATTCTTTGCACCTCGCTAGTACCCTCATATATCTGGGTAATTTTAGCGTCTCGCATCATTCTCTCTACGTGATATTCACGCACATAGCCGTAACCACCGTGTACTTGTACAGCCTCTGTTGTTGTCCACATAGCAGTTTCACTAGAAAACACTTTTGCCATTGCACCTATTATTGAGTAATCGCCATCTGTATCTTTCAGATATGCCGCCTTTAGGCATAGCAATCTAGATGCTTCAATTCTGGTTGCCATATCAGCTAGTTTAAATTGTATAGCTTGGTGTTTGCTTATTTCTTTACCAAATGCCTGACGCTCTTGACTATATTTAAGTGACAATTCATAGGCACCACTAGCTATACCCAATGCTTGGGCTGCAATTCCGATTCTACCTCCAGCTAGGGTTTTCATTGCGAATTTGAATCCAAATCCATTTTCACCTATTCTATTTTCTACAGGTACTTTTACGTCTTGAAACATAATGCTGTGGGTATCGCTACTGCGAATTCCCATTTTATCCTCTTTCTTACCAACGGTTACGCCTTCAGTTTCTTTTTCTATAATGAATGCATTAATCCCTTTATGACCTAGCTCCCTATCAGTTTGTGCTATAACTAGATATATGCTTGCACTGTTCCCGTTTGTAATCCAGTTTTTAGTACCATTTACTAAGTAATGGTCACCTTTATCTTCTGCTGTAGTGCGTTGGCTGGTTGCGTCGCTTCCAGCCTCAGGCTCACTTAGACAAAACGCGCCAATTATCTCGCCAGTAGCTAATCTTGTTAGATATTTTTCTTTTTGTGCTTCTGTACCAAAAGTTTCTAAACCCCAACATACTAGACTGTTATTTACAGACATAATAACAGAAACTGCTGCGTCAACTTTAGAAATTTCCTCCATAGCTAATACATAACTTATAGTATCTAGTCCAGACCCACCATATTTAGGGTCAACCATCATACCCATAAAACCAAGTTCCCCTAAAGCCTTAATGTGATGTGTTGGAAATTTACCCTCTATGTCTCTATCTATTACATCTTTCCACAGTTCGGTTTGCGCATAGTCACGGGCAGCCTTCTGTATCATTAGATGCTCCTCTGTTAATTGAAAATTCATTTATGAATAGTTTAAACCACAAAAATATAATAGTCAACCCATAATGTTGGTGACTTTCGACAGACAATTCTACATCTATAATTGATTATCTTCGTTACAGTATGATTTCAGAGGAAACCAAAGAACAAATAATTGCTGCTTGCAAAGTAGAAGAAGTAGTTGGCGACTTTGTAAATCTAAAAAAACGCGGTGTCAATCTATTGGGGCTATGTCCATTTCACAATGAAAAAACTCCCAGTTTTAACGTAAGTCCTACTAAAAACATTTACAAATGCTTTGGTTGTGGGGAGGGGGGAGATTCTATTACCTTCATTATGAAGCACGAGCAAATGAGCTTCGTAGAGTCATTAAAATATTTAGCTGATAAGTACGGAATCATTATAGAGGAAAAGGCTCTAAGTCCTGAAGACGGCGCAAAAAAGAATAAAAAAGATGCCCTATTTATTCTTATGAATAATGTAAGTAAACATCTTCACAAAAATTTGATGGAAACTGATGAAGGCAAACATCAGATTCTGACCTACTTATTTGAGCGTAACATCAAAATTCCGATTATAAATAAATTTCAATTAGGTTGGAGTTTAAAATCATCAGAAGATTTACTGACCTGGGCTAAGAAAAATGAATACCCAAACGAATTGCTGGAAGAAACAGGAATGATGATAAGGAATGATCAGGGTGAATACATTGCTCGATTTAGAGAGCGGATTATGTTTCCGATAGTAAATCTAAGCGGTAAAACGATTGCTTTTGGAGGGCGAATCATTAGGAAAGACGCTAATGTAGCAAAGTACATAAATTCACCTGATACTGAGTTATATAACAAGAGTGAGGTACTATATGGGTTGTATCAAGCACGTGAGAAAATAAGAAAAATAGAGGAGGCCATACTATGTGAAGGGTATATGGATGTATTGGCTATGCATCAGGCTGGTTTCGACAATGCCATTGCAAGTTCTGGCACCAGTTTTACAGCAGGCCAAGCTGGATTATTAAAACGATATTCTCATAATCTAACCATACTGTATGATGGTGACAATGCAGGCCAAGCTGCCACACTTAGGGCGATAGAATTAGCACTGACAGAAGACTTAAATGTAAGAGTTATAACCTTACCAGCAGAGCACGATCCAGATTCATTTACCAATGCTTATGATGCAGAATACATTCAGAATTATTTAACTGAAAATAAAAAAGACTGGCTAAAATGGAGTGTAGACAAAGTTTCAACTAATGATATTAATGACCCTGTCACAAAATCAAACTTAATTAAGGAATGGATTAAGCTGATTCTACTGGTAAAAGATTCTATAAAGAGGAGTATGTACATAAAATCTTTAGCTGCTTACGTTAAGGTAAATGAAGAATTGCTTCATCAAGAGTTGAGGTTGCAATATGAAATCGTCGCCAAGAAGGCTAAGACCCATACCGAAGCATTTAATGAAAGTCTAGACCAAATGGTCATAAACGAAAATGGCGAATATGAAAAAGTATCGCCAACATTACATTTACTAAACGACATATTAGAGCAAGAAAAACAAATACTTAAGGTTCTGATTAGATATGGACACCTGCCCACACCAGATGGTGAAATGGTAATTGAACTGATTTTAAAACGATTAGATGATATGAGTTGGGAGCATATTACCCATCAGCAACTGTATGAGGTAGTGAAAGAAAGAAAGTCAGAACTTTATGCCTTAGAATTTAATATAAGTGCAGACTTAGTACCAGAAGCACTAGAGCTGAAAGAATTAGCAGCAACATTGCTAAATGAGCGCTACGAATTATCACCGAATTGGAGAAAAATATTAAAGCGAGAGATAATTACACCAGACAGTGACTATATGGATGTAATAAATTCATCTATTACCTATCTGTTCATCAGAAAATATATGAAGATGGTGCAATTTCTTAATGATGAAATAAATATTGAAAACCATCAAGACTTAGATATTAACAGGCTTCAAGAAAATTTAGTTATGATTCAGCATTTACAAAACGAGAGGAATACTTTGGCAAAAAGTATTGGTGCTGTCGTATTAAAGTGATATTTGAACAAATTTGTAATTTTAGTAATTAACTAAGGGTAACAATTTCTCCATAATTAATCACCGAATCAATTGTCAATAGCCAACTATAAAGACTCGAACGCCGTCAGAATTGGGATGAATTTGCTGACTATCAGTCTAATAGTAGCTTTTCTGTATTTAGCCTCAGGTTTATTGATACCTATTGCATTGTCTGGTTTTTTAGCTTTGCTCTTTTACCCACTTTGCAGTTGGCTAGAGCGAAATGGCTTTCCGAGAATGATTTCGATACTGATTACTTTCATTGTGGTTATTGCATTAATAGTTGGGCTTGGGTCTTTGCTTTATAATCAAATTTCTAGCCTTGTAAATGAGTTGAGCGACATTCAAAGCAAATTTGACAAAGTAGTTATAGAAGTAGAGTTTTGGCTAAAGGAAAAGTTTAATATAAAAATTGCTAACACAGGTCACGGCAGTAAGGGATTATATAAAAGTGGTATCCAGAAATTAGGAGAAAATGGATTGATGGTGGTAACCAATACAGTGAATATTGCCTCTAACTTGTTTAATTTTTTAGGTTTAATGCCCGTATATATTTTCTTGTTTTTACTATATAGAACAGGTTTTAAGAATTTTTTCCTAAAGCTAGCGCCCATCGAAAATCATAAGAATCTAAAACAAGTAATTTCAAATATTCAAAAGGTTACCCAGTATTATATATTAGGACTTTTTACGGTAATGGTTATTGTAGCAATAATTAATATGGGTTGGGGATGGATATTGGGAATTGATTTTTTCTTTTTCTTCGGAATATTTAGCGCCATACTTATGATATTGCCTTATATAGGTATATTTATAGGTACCCTAACTACAGCTCTTTACACTTGGTTTACAACAGGCGATATAAAAATGGCACTATGGGTAGTTATACTATTTAGTATTACCCAGTTTCTAGAGGGAAACTTAATCACACCTTACATTACTGGAAATCGTGTAAAAATAAATGCTTTAGCTACTATCGTTGCTTTAATCTTATGGGGAATGTTATGGGGAATGGTAGGATTAATACTGGCTATACCATTTACTGCAATGGCTAAGGTGATTTTAGATGCATTTGAAGATACAAAACCATTAGGCTATTTACTTGGAAATGATTTGTATCAAACCCCTAAGAAAAGTAATAGAATTCACAACGATAATTCACTTTTTAGACGTCTGTTCAATATCAAAAATAAAACAGATGATTTAGATGATTAATTATACAAAATGCTGCAAGCCGAAGATCAATATATGAAGATGGCCCTACACCAAGCGCAATTAGCATTTGATAAAAATGAGGTTCCAATCGGGGCAATAGTAATTGATGCTCTGGGAAACATATTGGGTAAAGGGCATAACCAAAGTAAGCAACTGAATGACCCAACTGCACACGCAGAAATGCTGGCCATAACCGCCGCTATGAATACTCAAGGTAGTCCATACCTTAATGATTGTTCAATATATGTAACCGTAGAGCCCTGTGCTATGTGTGCCGGTGCATTAAGATGGGCTAAAATAAGTAAACTGATATATGGTGCATCAGAATCCAAAGTTGGCTACAGCTTATATCAACCCTCTATATTGCACCCCAGTACACAAGTTAAATCTGCCCTGTTAAATAATGAATGTGCAGAACTGATGCAAAGTTTCTTTAAGAAACTGCGTTAGATATTATAAAAACTTTACAAAATGATATTGTATTTATGAGACTTCAACTTAAGCCCTTATTTTGACGTTTAAGCCTGTATAGAACGGAATCAACAGCCTTTTTACCCATCATCAACTCACCATACCCTTAGTTTTGTCGTGTAGTTTGATGAATTGAAAAGGGAAATTTATCAACTAAAGTCTTACTTCTGCGTTAATGCCCAAACTATATGATATTGATTACTAAAACTTGCCCAAATAAACAAGTAAATAAATTGCTATGCTATAGCTTTTTAATTGCTTGCATATTGGCGCCTTCTCTTAAGATTTCTGCACAAAAAATTAACCTAAGCGGCTATATTAAAGACGAGTCAAATGGTGAAACCATATCTGGTGCCGTAGTCAAAGTAAAAGGAATAAGAACTGGTGCCTATACTAATAATTACGGTCGATTTAGCTTACGTTTAGACACTGGTAAATTTGTATTACTTCTTTACGGTGGTGGTTTTAAACCAAAAGCATTTGAAATGTATCTGGTGAAAGATACTAACATCAATTTTACCTTAGACCCAGATATAAAAACCACAGAAGTTGAAGTTCGATCAGACAACCCAAGGCAGCAATTAGATCAAACTCAAATGAGTAAGGTTGAGTTAAACATTGCACAGATTAAGCAATTACCTGCACTATTTGGAGAAGTAGATATATTAAAAACCATTCAATTGTTACCAGGTATACAAAGTGGAAATGAAGGAAGCACTGGCTTCTACGTACGTGGTGGTGGGCCTGACCAAAACCTAATATTGCTAGATGAGGCAGTTGTGTATAATGCCAGCCACTTATTTGGATTCTTTAGTGTATTTAACAGTGACGCTATCAGAAATGTAGAATTGTATAAAGGTGGCTACCCAGCACAATATGGAGGCAGGCTTAGCTCTGTAATTGACATATCACTAAAAGATGGCAATAACAAGAAAATAGAAGGGGCTGGTGGCATCGGCTTAATTGCTAGCAGATTGACCATAGAAGGGCCGATAGTTAAAGACAAATCAAGTTTCATCATTTCAGGCAGACGTACATACTTTGACGTTTTTACCAGAGCAATTAACTCTGCCAATAAGGACAAGAAAGACTACAACCCTATTCCAAATTACTATTTCTATGACTTAAATGCTAAGGTTAACTACATCTTAGGCGATAAAGACAGGCTCTATTTAAGTGGCTATTTTGGTCGAGATGTTTTTGGATTTTCAGGAAATGGTAATACTTTCAATTTTGGCTTTAAATGGGGAAACAGTACAGGTACTGCTAGGTGGAACCACGTATATAATAACAAGTTATTTAGTAATGCTACAGTTACTTACACTGACTACAAATATTCAATAGAAACCAAATTGAGTAATTTTAGATTTAATGTTGGTTCACAAATACAAGACTGGACGGGCAAATTAGATTATGAGTGGAGTCCACTAGAAAAACATTCTATTAAGTTTGGTGCAAACTATACTTATCATACATTTGGTGTAGGCAATGCACAAATAGCATCGACTGATGGGGATTTCAATATCGACTTTGACGATAAAAGATTTGGATCTGAATTGGGTACATACATCAATGATGATTGGGATATTTCAGAGAAATTAAAACTAAGCACAGGACTAAGACTTAGCGGTTTTGTAAATAAAGACATATTCTATCCTGGGGTAGAACCGAGGGTAAGTACAAGATATAAACTTGATAGCAACACCAGCCTTAAACTAAGCTATACCGGTATGCAACAGTATGTACAACTGGTAAGTAACAGTGGTGCCAGCCTACCAACAGATATATGGTACCCGAGCGGAAAGGTTGTGAAACCACAATATGCGCAGCAAATAGCCGCAGGGATAACTAAACTTTTGTTTAAAGATAGATTGACTGTAACGAATGAAGTGTTTTATAAGACACTGTCAAACCAATTAGACTACAGAGATGCAGCAAATATTTTTTTAAATGACAATCTTGACGCAGAGTTTGTATTTGGCAAGGGCTGGAGCTATGGTAACGAATTATTTATACAAAAGCAGAGTGGCAGATTCACCGGGTGGATTGGCTATACCCTTAGTTGGACTTGGCGACAATTTGATGCCATAAATGGTGGCGAGAAGTTTCACCCCAAGTTTGACCAACGTCATTACCTTAGCTTAGTTGGTTCTTACGATGTTAGTAAGAGGGTTACCATATCATCAACATTCGTATATGGTACGGGTAATGTAACTACACTGCCTGTTGCCTATTACATCACAAATGACTTTGGCAACGGCTCATTAGGATTGGTACCAGTTGTAGATAAAAGAAACAACACTAGGTTAGCCCCCTATGCTAGGTTAGACTTCGCTCTCGTTTGGAAATTTAACCCTAAATGGGGTAAGAGCGACCTGACCTTTAGTGTGTATAACGCTTTGAACCGTAAGAATCCTTTTTTCCTGTTTATTAATTCTGAGTTTTCAGGCAATGGTGCAGCAGGTGCCATACCTTCTAATATTACAGCACAACAGGTTTCATTATTTCCTATCATTCCTTCTATCACCTACAACTTTAAATTCTAATGAAAACCAATATATTATCAATTGCATTTAGCCTACTTTCAGGCTTTATTTTATTTTCATCTTGCAGCAATTTGCAAAAAGAAGTAAAGGTAAGTCTTCCTCCTTATGAGCAAAGGGTATTGGTAGAGTGTTATATAGAATCGGGCAAGCCCCTGCAAGCTCTTATATCTGCTACACAAGATTATTTCGGACCAAAATCTGATACAAGTCTATTTACAGAGATATTCCTAAACCCCGGTGCTGATGTTAAAATTAGCGATGGGTTAAAAACCATAACTCTTAACTATGACTTAACCCCGCAGTTTTACCCTTCTTTTAAAATATTTAATTATAAAAGTAGTGACAGTCTTGTAGTAATAGAGGGGCGTACTTACACCATTACAGCAACTGATAGCAAAGGGAGACAAGTAGATGCTAAGGCAACCTACGTAAAACCAACGCAAATAACTGAAATAGAAATTGAGAAAGTTCCTAACAACGATAGCTTGTGGCAAATGTCTTTTAAACTAATTGACCCCCTTGGCAAAAATTACTATCAAGTTGAGTTTGTAAATTTATCTGACAGTAATAGATATTTAGGTGGTTACGTAACAGATGACGGATTATTTGATGGTAAGTCAAATACATTTGGCTTTCAGCCTCAAATATTTAAAGACGGTGACACTGTTCAGACTTCCCTATATTCCCTATCTAAAGAATACTTTACCTACTTAAGTACAGTACAGGCAGCTAAAGATGGTGCAGGTAGCCCATTTGCGCAACCAGCCGTAATAGCTAGCAATATAAACAAGGGTATAGGCATATTTACAATAATATCCGTCAGCAGAAAAAATTTCGTAGTCAAGTACTAGCAACTTATAGTTGTAGCTAATAAGTATAGTAAAAACTATTTGCTTAATTTTACCCCGCAATTCGACCAGAACTTGTGGGGTATTTTTTTATCTCATATTACTAAGTAGCCTTGCTGATTTTAATAGCATAATTTAATAAAAACGAATAATACGTGATGTCAACACAAATAGAGCTGATAATGCCTAAAATGGGTGAAAGCATAGCAGAGGCAACCATATTAAAATGGTTGAAAAAAGAAGGTGACACCATAGACATAGACGAAGCAGTATTAGAAATAGCGACAGACAAAGTAGATAGTGAAGTACCTAGCCCAGTGGCAGGTACCTTAACCAAACTACTATTTGCAGAAAATGACGTAGTTAGCGTAGGTAAAGCAATAGCCATAATAGAAATCGCAGGCAATGGTAAAGCTGCACAATCTAATGCCGGTACAGACGTAGCTGGAACTGTTACCAGTCAACCAGTTGATGATAGACACCAATCACCTGTAGTGGCAGCCACCCAAGCCGCAAATAATGATAATCAAGATAATAAGCAAACAGGCGATAGATTTTACTCTCCGTTGGTACTGAACATAGCTCGTAGTGAGGGTATTAGTATGTCAGACCTAGAGACCCTAAATGGCACTGGTCAAAACGGTAGAGTAACTAAAAAAGATATACTGGCACACGTGCAAAATAAAGGCAACCAACCCGTTGATGTAGAAACTAAGGATGAGGCACCAGTGGTATCAACTATAATTAACAACACTACATCTAGCCCAGCAGTACAGCATAAAGCACCTGAAGTACAAACACAAGCTGGCGATGAGATAATAGAGATGGACAGAATGCGCAAGCTGATAGCTGACCATATGGTGATGAGTTTGCAAGTAAGTCCGCACGTTACATCATTTGTTGAAGCAGACGTGACCAATCTGGTAATGTGGAGAGAGAAAAACAAGAAAGATTTTGAAAAACGTGAGGGTGAGAAAATTACCTTTACCCCAATATTTATAGAGGCTGTAGTTAAGGCTATTAAAGATTTCCCAAACATAAACGTTTCAGTATCTGGCGATAAAATAATAAAACGCAAAGCCATAAACATAGGTATGGCAGCTGCATTGCCATCGGGTAACCTAATAGTACCCGTTATAAAAAATGCAGATAATATGAACCTTATCGGCCTGACTAAGTCTGTAAACAGTTTAGCTAACCGTGCCAGAACTAATACATTAAAACCAGATGACATACAAGGGGGTACATTCACTCTAACTAACGTAGGCACATTTGGTAATGTGATGGGTACGCCAATCATTAACCAACCGCAAGTAGCGATATTGGCCGTAGGTGCAATAAAGAAAAAACCAGTAGTACTAGAAACCCTAGCAGGTGACGTTATTGCCATCAGACATATGATGTTCCTAAGTCTAAGTTATGACCACAGAGTAGTTGACGGAATGCTAGGTGGCAGTTTCCTACGCAAAGTGGCCGATTATCTAGAGGCTTTTGAACTAGATAGAGTATTGTAGGGGTTTTTTTAGTAGGTTGTAAATTTTTAGTTATGGTATTATAGAAAGTAGAAACGACTATGGGATAATCATTTCTAAAGTATCTTATTATATCTAAATATAATTCCAACATATTCGCTAATAACATTAATCTAAAGATTAAATCTTATATCGGGTAACAAAAGTTTTATAGCTTTTAGCACTCTATGTTTGTTTGGTTTAAGCCGTATATGCAGCAGAGGGCAAAAGAGTGCTGAAATTCCACCAAATAGTGCAGAACCCTGATATTAGCATTGAAACATTAGATTGGGCATCAGGTCTATAGAATCTGGTAGTTAATCACAAAACGGCAAGCTAAAAGCGGTCAAGGTGTTGAAAAAAGTGATGGGGAATGTTACTTGAATACGATAAACTGAATAAGTATAATAATATTCTTTTTATACGTCAACCTCATCATCTGCTGTAATAGGTAGCAGATTAAGATTTTGTTCTTGAGCTTGCTCCAATGTCAATACAACATCCTTAAGTTTTCGTTCTATTGCACGTGTTCTTGTACCTGCTTTTTCTATTACATTACTTGCTTCAACTAATTTTTGTTGACTTTTTCGAGAATATCTCCAAACATTCCGAATTCAGTTTTCACACCACTTATTAAATTCCACAATTCGCTACTACGTTTTTGTATAGTCAAAGTTCTGAATCCCATTTGAAGCTGTTTAGCAGATCAGATAAAGTAGTGGGGCCTGTGATGGTAATCTTATATTCTCTTTGCATTATCATAATAAAGCATTCTGTTTTGCGCAAAGAAATTAGTTAAATACAGTATAGGTTACTTCAATATTCTTGTACTAACTAGGTACAATGTAATTAATAATCTGCCCACTCGTCCATTACCATCTAGAAAGGGGTGAGTAGTTTCAATCTGATAATGTATTAATGCTATCTTTAATAAATCTGGCAACGGGTTTAATTCATCCAAATAAGTATTTTTAATTGCAAACACTTAAGGTGCATTTATTTCAATTACAAGTACCTTATAGACTAAGTGAAAACATTTATCTTTGTTTTGGCATCAGCTTCGCTTTATTTCGAGTATTATAGCGACAAGGCCTCACATTTTTCGTAATTTTTTATATTTATATATGACCCTATCTAAACATTTGGTACTAGCTGGCTTTATATTAAGCAGCACTGTAGCCACTTTTGCTTGGACGAATGCAGGTATGCAGTCTAAACCAAAGCCAAAAAAAGCAGCAACTGTTAAAAAAGCACCTGCTAAAAAAATGAACACAGTCCCAACATTAAAAAGTGGTATAGATCTAACTGCAATAGATAAGGGTACTAGCCCAGCAGTAGATTTCAACCAATATGTAAATGGTAATTGGTATAAAACCACCAACATCCCTGCTAGCGAATCGCGTTGGGGTGCATTCAGCATATTGTCAGACAAAAACAAAACCCTGCTGAGAAAAATATGTGAAGACGACGCTAAAAATGCAAAAGCATCTAAGAATGGTAGCAACACCCAATTGGTGGGCGATTTCTGGGCGAGCGGTATGGATAGTGGCTTAATTCAAACAAACGGGTATAGACCGATTTTGCCAGACCTAAGGGCGATAGATGCGATACAAGTAGATCAAGATATTATGCCAGTAGTGGCTATGTTACACCGCAAGGGTGTGAATTCACTGTTTGGTCTATATGCTGAACAAGATGCTAAAAATAGTACTAGATATATATTGTATTATGGGCAAGGTGGTCTCGGCCTGCCAGATAGAGACTATTACTTTAAAGAAGATGAACGCAGCGTAAAACTACGTGAAGCCTACAAGCAACACGTTTACAATATGTTTAAACTAATAGAGCTGACTGATAAAGAAGCAACTGAAAAAACAAAATTGGTTTTAGAGTTTGAAACCAAAATAGCAGAGGCATCTATGAATAGGTTAGAAATGCGTGACCCCTACGCCACCTATAACTTGACTACTTATAAAGAATTACAAGACAATAATAAATTTGTCAATTTTCAAAAATATTGGGACATAAATAAATTACCTGAAGTGAATGAATTGGTAGTAAGCCAACCTAAGCAATTGCAGAAAGTAAACGAATTATTTCAGTCTGCAAGTATGGAGTCTTGGCGTGCCTACCTACAGTGGACCTTAATTCACGGCTATGCCAGATATCTAAGTGATCCATTTGTAAATGAAAACTTCAGTTTTTATGGTAAGACATTAACAGGAGCTAAAGAAGCTCAACCCCGTTGGAAACGTACCCTAGCTGTAGTAGATGGTAGTCTAGGCGAGGCATTGGGTCAAGAATATGTAAAAGTAGCATTTACCCCAGATGCTAAAGAAAGAATGCTAAAACTGGTTAGTAACCTAAAAGTAGCACTAGGCGAAAGAATCGACCTACTAGAGTGGATGAGTGCAGCAACTAAAAAGGAAGCTCACCACAAGTTGAACACCATTACGGTGAAAATTGGATACCCAGATGTATGGAAAACTTACGATGGATTAATCATTGCCAAAACAACATTTGTGCGAAACATTATGAATTCGTCTGAATTGGAATACAAACGCAATATGGATAAAATTGGTAAACCTATAGACCGTACAGAGTGGGGAATGACACCGCCTACCATTAATGCATACTATAATCCGAGTATGAATGAGATAGTTTTCCCTGCTGGTATATTGCAACCTCCATTCTTTGACCCAAATGCTGATGACGCAGTAAACTATGGTGGCATAGGAGCTGTAATTGGACACGAATTAACCCACGGATTTGATGATGAGGGTAGAAAATTTGATGCAGACGGTAACTTGAAAGACTGGTGGACAGAAGAAGATGCAAAACAATTTGAAGCACGCACAGGTAAAGTAGTTGATCAGTTTAATGGATATATTGGTGTTGACACTACCCACGTAAATGGTCAATTAACCCTAGGTGAAAACATTGCTGACTTAGGTGGATTAAAAATAGCCTACGAAGCCTACAAAAAATCGTTGAACGGCAAACCAGCTCCAGTTATAGATGGTTTTACTGGTGACCAAAGGTTCTTTATAGGTTGGGCACAAGTATGGAGAATTAAAGCGCGACCAGAAGCAGTACAACAACAAATGTTAACTGACCCACATAGCCCAGCACAATGGAGAATTAACGGTCCATTAAGCAACCTACCTGAGTTTTGGAAAGCATTTAATGTAAAAACTGGTCAGCCAATGCGTATGCCAGCTGATAAACAAGCTCAAATTTGGTAAAATAGCACCAAAATAAATTTATTTTAATGTTAAATTAACATTATCTATAGCCCTGACTAAAGTTGGGGCTTTTTTATTTAATTGATAGTCAGTTATATAAAATATATTATTAAAGAAACATTAAAAAAAGTATTGAAAAAGTTTGTAGTTATGAAAATTATTTTAATCTTTGTCTTGTGATGAGGCAGTCAAGAAAGCGTTTATAAGCCCAATTGTACAGCAACATCAAAACGAATAAGAATTTTAATAACGCAAAATAAACAATTTATGGACACTCAAGTACTAACAGTAGAACGCAAGCAACCACTAGTTCAATCTAAAGAAACTCGTGCAGAATTTGAAAGTATGATTACTAGATTAGCCTACAGTCTTAAGCCATTTGCTATGTCACTAACTCGTGATATAGAAGATGCACACGACTTAATACACGAGACCGTGTTACGTGCATTAACCAGTAACCCAATTAGCCTTGAGGGGACTAATGTAAAAGGTTGGCTCTACACCATAATGCGAAACATATTTATAAACAACTATCGTCGCAACAAACGCCGTAGTGCATTAGTTGATACTACAGAGGATATGTATGCAATAGACAGTCTGGTTGTAAATAAAGATGTAAATAAAGGTGAAAGCAATATGGAAATGCAAACTATTAAAAAAGCATTGGCAGAATTGGGTGAAGACTTTCGCAAGCCTTTTATGATGTATTTCGAAGGTTATAAATACAAAGAAATAGCTGACGATATGGCCCTACCAATCGGTACAGTGAAAAGCCGAATCCACTTTGCACGTAAAGCCCTTAAGCTTAAATTAAGCAGATACTAGGACTGATTACAACATCAATAGCTACTACCCTGCCCGTAGCTGATAAACACATAACACTATTAGTCTGTACAGACTAACACTTTCTTTTTTTTCTATATATAAGAAGTCTGACTAGAGTACTCAAGTCAGGCTTCTTTGCGTTTAGATAATTAAATTTCTAGCTTTACTCAGATATATGTAATTAAACAAAACCATTGAGATTATTCCATTCTTTATCACCAAAAAAAAATGCCCAACCTGATTTCTCAGATTGGACATCCTATTAAATGAAATAATATTTTGGTTTAATATGGGGGCGAGACAGCCAGTATGTATGTATGCCTTTTAGTTTACTTAAGCTAAGGCTTCAGTATTTTTTAAGGCTATCGCTTTGTAATCAACTTATTAATTATGCGACCTTGTGCTGTAGTCAACCTAATGTAATAGATACCAGCAGGTACTATTGTTAAATCTATACGTAGCGTATTTGCAGAATTAACAGCTTGAGTAGAAACTACCCTACCCTGTGCATCTACTAGTGTTACGCTTGCTATACCTATACTGCTTAGTCCACTTATGTTTATGGCGTCTGTAGCAGGTACGGGATAAATGTTTACGGTGTTGGTTACGGTAGTAGGCGTGGCACTTAGTGCAACTATTGGGCTATATTCAAATTTACCATTGTAGTCAACTTGGCGAAGTCTGTAGTAAAGCACTGATTGTTCAGCAAATGCTTTCTCATCTGTATATGTGTAGGCCTTATTATTCAGCGTAGTTCCATTACCCTGTACTTCACCAACTTTGGTAAAGTTTGCACCATTGGTACTGCGTTCAACATCGAAGTGGCTATTGTTCAACTCACCAGCAGTAGCCCAGTTTAGTTGTGCATCTGTAGTTATTACTTTACCTGTAAATGCTGTCAGCTTAACTGGTAGTGTTGACAAATTGCCCATTACACCGATAAAGTGGGTCACACCGCTGGTTATGGTTTCATCCATTTTGGCACTTGTGAACTCATATCTGCCGCCACCTAAATCTGTAGCTGGACCATTAAATGGAACACCGTTGGCATCTGTATATAGCCTTAACCACTGTTGCGTGGGTAAAGTACGATATATTACTATGGAATTACTTCTGGTAAATATAGAGCCCTCTCTAGTTACATCCCAACCTGGCGTAAAACGGGTATCGTCTATGTTACCATTGGTAGTAACATTCCAGGTAGTGGTTACGGCATTGGTTAAATATGAGTTTCCAAATTCATCTGCAATACCGTCAACTGCACCTACACTAACCTCTGTATTAACATTAGCACTATTTAAATAATTAATTGCGATTGGCATATATGGGTTAACACCTACCGGGAAAACCAATGTAGTGCTTACGGTCATATCTTGTCTTAATCTACCAGTACCATTTGTACGAACGTAGCTACTGTTGCTACCACCGCTATAGTTGTATATTTTTAAGTTGTGGTTACCCAAGTTTACATTTCCAACGGTAAGGTCAAGTAAAGATTGAAGATTAACGTCAGTTAGCAATGTTAAACCTAGACTGTTGTTCATTTTCAACGTACTCGTTGAATTACTGTTAAATGTACCAACACTGCTCAGCGTTTGTGGTGCTGTACCATTTAGGGTCAACATCATAACACCTGTAGTACCACCATTTAGGGTGAAACTACTGCCTGCCTCTATGCTGATGTTGCCAGCTACATTTATGTTGGCACTATTGGTTGTTGCCGTACTACAGGTTAAGGTGGTGTTCCCTTTTATAGTCAGGTTGTTCAATACAGTCAATGTTGTACCATTAGTGAATGCATTTGAATTAGCACTTCCATTGTCAAATGTCAAATTACCAAATGATCTACCCGTTACATTTAGCGCTGTCGCAATCTTATGCTCATAGTTGCATCCTACTAGGAAGTTCGCCTTAGTTAGGGGTTGAGTCCTAAAGAACGGGTCATTACCAGCCTCTTGTATATAGCTACTACCACTATTAAAGTTTGCAATTTGATTGGTAGAATGTATAGGATTAGTAGATGAATCTAAAGTTCCCTGAGTACCAAATATGCTGCCTGCTAATCGTTGAATATATAGGGTGGATCCACTAGCAAAGTTCCAAGAGTTTGGATCGATTGCCAATAGTCTATGGTTTGCTGTATTGGAATTATTGGTCGTGTTTCTAATGTTGATGGTACCATTTACAATTGCGTTAGCTGTAGATTTAAGTAAAATCGCTATTGAGGCTTCACCATTCAATGTTAATGATGAAGTAGCTGCAATAGTTAAGTCATCACCAACTCCTCCTGTTATTTGCAGTGATGCTCTATTAGTAGATGACGTATTATTAGCTGGGAATAAGGTAATGTCTTTGCCCGCAGGAATTCTTAGTTGACCAATTGATTGATTTGGGACGTTAATGATGGTAGCTGAACTAGCTACAGGTTCAAAAATTAAGATGTCATTGCTTAATAGGCATAACCTAGATGGGGTCCAATTGGTAGCTACCTGATAGTCAGTACTTGTATTTCCTGTCCAAGTATAGGTCGCCGGACTTAGGTTGGCGTTTGGTATATATAGGTCTTCTATTTCTATGTGATTACCAGTTTGACTTGCTCCATTACTGTGATGGTATAAAGCACCTATATAGGGTAAGTTGCCGCTAATGTTTGTAGTGTTAGATACTGTTGTGTTAAATGTAGTAATAGTGGTCGGGTCTGGATAAGATGATGCACTATTTAATCCCCCTAATTTCCAAAGTTTTGTACAAGGGTCAAAATTTACCCTAAAGGCACAGAAATTGGTCGAAGTAATACCGGATAGGCTTGATATTGTAGTTGTTCCACTAAGTACACCACTAGAATAGCTTACCAAATTAGCTGTCATAGAACCACTAGATGCTGAAAATATAATGGCATAACCGTTTCCTTGACTCAAGAAACTGGGGTGACTTCCAGCTAACATTACAGCTGCACCATATGCATTGCCGCTTAGTCCACTTAGAGTTGTTCTTCCTTGTTGAAATTTAAACATCCACTCTATTTGTGTGGGATAATTACCCAATGTCGTAGAAGGTAAAACGTTAGTTAAGTCAAAACTAATCATCTCGTCTCCAGTTACGCCGCCGGTATTAGAATTATCACCACCCCTTACTCTTAATGCATTACCTACTATTACAACACGTTCTGTACTGCCAGATATTTCTTCCTCTGCCCAACTAGTTGTGGTTTGGCTGCTTGGAATCCCTACAGTAGAGCTGGCCGTTCTGTTAAAGTTATCAAACAATTGGTAGGGTATGACACTAACTATTATATTTCCAGTTACCACATCTATTAGCGATCCATTACTAGCACGTAATGTATAAGTACCATCTGTGTCAAATTTTACATCAGTCCAAGATACCTGACCTGCAGTCAACGATTTTGTTAAACCAGAAGATGCCGATACAATACCAGAACCAGAATTCTTGCTTAGGGTTACAGCAGATGTATTGCTTTCATCAATATTATTATTTGCGTCTGTAGCCTGTACAGTATAGCTAGCATTTGTATTTACGGTAATGGCAGATGTCTGCACAGAGTAAATTAGCTTAGTTGCATCTACAATTATATCGTTATTGGTACCAGTCGCATCGCTTACTGCGGTGAATACTGCCATCTGAGTACTGTTAGCAGCTATGTCTGTAGTTATATCTGCATTGTCTATGTCAAACTGAAATACCTCATTATCTGCACCAACTGGTAGAGAAGATTTTAGAGTCAATCTCAAGTCTAGCGTTAGTACATCTAAATCTGGAATAGATAAATTGGTAATACCTGTTATACTAATATTGTTAGCATTTATGGTGACTGTGCCGTTTATTTTAGTTGTTCCATTAAATAAAGCAACGCTGAAAAAAGTATTGCCCCAGTTAGCCAATACAGTACTGTTACTTGCCCCCTTTTGTATTGCTAGGCTTGTTATTATTGTAGGCAGTCCGTCACTTAACTGTGCTGCGCCACCATCTCTTACACTAAATGACCAAACCCTGTCACCATCTGTGTTAGAATTGATAGTAGTATTATTGGTGGTAGAGTTTACCCCAGCACTTGCCTCGTTAAAAGCTGTAAATATGTCTGATGAACCTGTATTAGCTACTGTAGCTCCTGTTATGGTTGGGTAAGTTAGTATTCTATAGCAATTAGTGGCCGCAGTGTAGGCAAATGCAGCAAATGTATATGAGGTGCTGTTGGTTAAATTCGTAACTGTAATGGGCATACCACTTGGCAAACCTGCATACAATATCTTGTCTGTACCTAATGTACTAGCAGTTGAGAAATTTAGGTTTCCAGTATATGCTGTTCCACTCACAGGGGTAGTAAATGTAGTGCTGGTACCCTGGTGGCCCAATATTAATATCCTATCTCCATTGCCGCCAGTTCTACCGACATCTAAAGTGGTCGGATTTGCATTGCTAACAGCTAAACTAGTTACCTGAGTAGTAGGTTGCGTACACGCAGGGGGAGCAGCATCTATATCTATGTTGTCTATAGTTATACCTTGTCCATTAGAACCTGCGCTTTCTATAAAAAATCGAACATAAAATGTCCCGTTAGCCGCAATATTCACAGCATTTAGGGCTGTTGTAAAAGTTGGCGAAGCCAAGGTTGACGTAGCAACTGAACAAGGCCCGCCGCTGGCAATGGAATTAGATGTCCAAGTGGACCAGCTACCAGATGCACCTGTAGTTGAAAACAAGGTTGTTACAACCGCTGCCCTAGTGTTAACTCTATAATTAATTACATCAAACGTTAGTTTTAGTTGAGTTATGGCTACTGTGCCTGTATTTTGTATTCTAAAATCAAAATAAACTGAATTAGAATTACTACCAGATGTCAATAAACCTACGGCAAAAGCTCCAGTTGTGCCAAATAGCCTTGTACCACCTGAACTACTACTACAATTAATACTTCCGCTGTTAGTTACTGCTGTGCCAGTCGCTGCAGCTAAAGTTTTGCTGCCCCCGTTGCTTACTGTTGCAGTGGTAATATTAGTAGGCATCGTAGTACTTGACATTCCGTTAAAATTTTCTGTGACTTTAACCGTGGTTGTTATAGACCTTTGCGCAAATGCCGAGTTGGCAAATAGCATTGTAACCAACAGGCACATAGCATAAGCTACCCACCCATTCAGGTTGATTTTCATAAATAATTGTTTCATATAATTGTAAGTAAGTGACCCTCTACATTATCCCCAAGTTATTGGATGATAACATATACAAATATGATAAAGCATTATTAATCTAATATTAAGCAAACAATAAATATAAATATTTTTACATAAAATTAATATTAAATTAAATATGTATGCGTATTTACTTAATATCTTAACATTAATCATAAAAAATAATGCCTACTTGAATTATCAAGTAGGCATTATATATAAATATACTATTTTTCGGTTTTTTATGTATCGACTTAAACAGCCGCATAGTTTTTTTGGTTGAAATCAGTTTATAAGAGGTGTATATTAGATACACCCCAACCAATGGCTGGGGTGCATCTAATTAAATTACTTCTTAGTGAATACTTTATTGATCACATTACCCTCTGCTGATATAATGCGTACGTAATACATACCAGCTGGTACAGTGCTTAGGTCTAGGGTAACTACATTAGATGAAGTTACTTGTTGACTAGCCACTATTCTACCTTGCATATCTACTATGTTTATGTTAGCATTTCCTACAGTACTTAGACCACTTATGTTTAATACATTAGTAGTTGGTACAGGGTATACTACCACTTCATTAGCTACTGCATTTCTATTAGCTGTACTTAGAGTTATGATGTTGCTATACTCAAACTTACCATTATAGTCAACTTGACGTAGTCTGTAATACATTTTATTGTTTTCAGCGAATGCATTGGCATCATTGAACGAATAAGCCTTATTGTTCAATGTTGTTCCATTTCCTTCTATTTCAGCAACTTTGATAAAGTTTGCACCATCTTGGCTACGCTCTATATCAAAATGGCTATTGTTTAACTCACCAGCTGTATTCCAGTTTAGTTTCGCATCTGTTGCTACTACTTTACCATTAAATGCAGTTAATTTAACCGGTAGTGTTGACAAATTACCCATTACACCGATAAAGTGTGTCACACCGCTAGCTATGGTTTCATCTAGTTTAGCGCTTTGGAACTCGTATCTGCCACCACCTAGGTCTGTAGCTGCACCATTAAATGGAACGTTATTAGCGCTAGAATATAGTCTCAACCATTGTTGTGTTGGCTGGGTACGATAAATTACAATTACATTGTTCCTAGTTAAAGTTGAACCCTCTCTCAATACATCCCAACCTGGTGTGAAACGTGTATCGTCTATGTTACCATTTGTTGTAACATTCCAAGTAGTGGTTACGGCATTAGTAGTATAGTTACCACCAAATTCGTCTGTGATGCCATCAACTGCGGCAACGCTAACCTCTGTATTTAAATTAGCACTATTCAAATAATTAATAGCGATGGGCATATATGGGTTAACACCTACTGGGAATACCAAGGTTGTATTTACCGTCATATCTTGTCTTAATGTACCAGTACCATTAGTTCGTACAAAAGAACTATTGCTTGCATTAGAATAATTATATATCTTCAAGTTGAAGTTACCCAAGTTCACGTTACCAACTGAAAGGTCTAGTCTAGATTGTAAGTCAATATTGGTTAGTAATGATAAGCCCAAACTGTTATTCATTCTCAAAGTACTGGTTGTGTTACTTGCAAATGTACCTGCATTGCTAAATGTTTGCGGAGAAGTACCATTCAAAGAGACCGTCAAGATACCTGTTGTACCGCCATTGAATGTTAAACTGCTACCAGACTCAATGCTGATGTTACCACCAATATTTATGCTAGCTGCATTTGTTGTGGTAGTATTCAATATTAATGCAGTATTTCCTCTCATTGTCAAGTTATTCAATATGGTAAGCGTTGTACCATTAGTTTGTGCTTGTGAAAGTGTACCACCGTTATTTACGATAAGGTTACCATACGTTCTACCTACAAAACTTGGAGAAGTTGAAGGGATTCTGTGGTCGAATGTGCTACCCGTTAAAAAGTTAACCTTACTATTAGGTTGGCTTCTTTCAAACGGATTAGAACCATCGTTGATTGTAAATGAAGATCCAGAACCAAAGTTTGCAATTCCGTTAGATGAATATTCTGGTAGTGAAGTTGTATCAGATGAACCGTGTGATGTGAATAAACTACCCAACATTCTGTTGATGGTAATATCTGCACCACTTGCAAAAGTCCAAGCATTTGCGTCAACAGCTAACAATCTGTGAGAATTTATACCCGTATTGGTTGTTGTATTATTAAAATTCATATCCCCAGCAATGTTGGCAGTTGCACCAGATTTCAATAATATCGCAATGGCTGCTTGACCATTAATTGTTAAAGAGGAAGTAGCATCTAGGGTAAAGTCATCACCCGCACCACCAGTAATTTGAACCAAGGCACGGTTTGCATTAGTTGTGTTTCTAGCAGGTACCCAAGTAATTTGCTTATTAGCAGGTATAATAATTTGACCAATGGTTTGGTTGGGTACATTAGTCACTGTAAATGTGGACGCAACAGGATTAAAATTCAATACGTCATTACTTAGTTGACAAGTTCTATTTGGTGACCAGTTTGTTGCCAATCCATAATCTGTTGTAGCACCGGTCCATTGGTACGTAGTAGGTGTATTACTTACATTTGGTATATAAATATTATCATAATCAATTCTATTATTAGTAGAATTACCGTTAGAATGATTGAATAGTAAGCCAAAATATGGTAAATCAGTAGTTGTGTAGGTTGCGTCAACTACAGCTGTAGTGTAACCCGTTACGGTAGTTGGATCAGTGAATGACACGTTACTACTAACAGCAATTTGCCATTCATTTGTACAAGGATTAAGTCTAACACCAACACTATGAAAATCA